>ENA-OQEN01000082-OQEN01000082.1-human-gut-metagenome-genome-assembly--contig:-NODE-82-length-36375-cov-3.257118_pt1 | contig 36375 bp, 37 predicted proteins | sample MGYA00242791_ERZ504627 | MGnify/ENA primary metagenome ERZ504627 (study PRJEB26092, sample SAMD00036316) | human gut metagenome | host: Homo sapiens | study: EMG produced TPA metagenomics assembly of... | reverse complement strand
AGTTTATTTACATAATCCTTATCCTTAGATCTTAAATAGTTTTTTACCTGGTTTTCAGTTATCATAGCACTCACCTGACCTTTTAAGATCATTTTACAACTATTCGAGAATGATGATTTGAGTTAGGTGGCTATAAAGTAGAAAAACAGGCGTTAAGTTAAATTTAATGATCTAGTAGCAACACTTTTCATAAACTTAGCGAATTAGAATAATAAATCACGGATGGTAGGAATTATATATGAGGATAGTATGGATGATTTGTAGTCCATCTATCCTCTTTTTCATATTTGATTAATAGAATTCAATTATTTGAAAAAGAATGTGTAAAAAGAGGGAAAAATAAAAGGACATATATTATAAGTGAAGGTTGGTGATGCAAAAGGAAAACAAATCATAGAATTTTAAATAACCTGCCTATTGTGCATTCAAATAATGACTTGTCATAAAGTATAACCCAAGTAACAGATCTATTAGAAACACTTCAGGCAGGATTTATCTCTATCAGTCTAATTAAACAACTCATAATAGAAAATATTAAGAAAAGTAATCAATCAATGGATTGATTAGTATATAAGCCTATGGAACATGTTATTCAGTTTTTATTAATATATTTAATTATTCCTATGTTTGGGCCTTGGATTGCGAGTACGGTTTCAAACTTGATTACTACATTTGTATCATATATGCCCTCAATTGTCCTATTGTCAGGACTAGGTGCCATTATTAAATTTACATATAACTAGACAACCTCCTGAAAAAGCCTTTGTATTTGACTATTCAAACACAAAGGCTCTTTTCTTTACAAAGTAAGTATTTCTATATGCTATAATAGGGGTAATCGGTGGTAGTCCTATGAATGTATACTTAATAATAGAAGAATACAATGATAGCTATACTCTTACAGAAAAGCTAATGGCTGACTATATCTTGCAAGATTCTGCAACAGCTAATATATGTTTCTCAAAGAAAACAGGTTTTAAGGGTTTAGTGATCTAAAGATGCAAGAAGTAGATTAATGTGAATACAGTCTTAAAAACATAGATACACTACTGGAGGAAACAATGAAGATAGCGGTTGTACAGGCAAGTTCACAAGTATCAAAAAATGAGATGCTTTATAAATATACAAAGAAATATGCAAAAGATGCAGAAGTTATTAATTTTGGATGTTTTGTAGATGAAGATGAAAATTTTACTTATGTTGAGATTGCGTTGTTGATTGGGATGCTCATAAACAGTCATATAGTTGATTTTGTGGTAACTGGATGTTCTTCAGGACAAGGGATGATGCTTGCTTGTAATAGTATGCCTGGTGTTTTATGCGGGTATGTTCCAACTGCGAAAGATGCCTATTTATTTGCACAGATTAATAATGGAAATGTAGTATCTTTACCTCTTGGGGAAGAGTATACATATACAGGTGAAAAGAATTTAGAGGAAACAATCAAAGCATTATTTTCAGAACCATTTGGTGGTGGATATCCTAAAAGTGAAGCAAAAAGAAAGATTGCGGATGCTAAAAAACTAAAAGAAATTAAAGCAAAATCACAAATTGATTTTGAAATGTTTTTGAACAAGTTAGATTTGGATATGGTTAAGAAAGCAAAACATAAAATACATGCTCAATAATTTTAATTTGATAGATGACGATCAATGTAATTAAGAGTTTATCTTATGATTATTTAAAATAGCTCACCTCTCTAGGAAATATTTTCATATACAAAACAACTATTTCTATATGCTATAATAGGGGTGATCGGAGGTGATCTCATGAACGCATATTTAAGAATAAAAGAATACAATGATAGCTATACTGCAACAGAAAAGCTCATAGCTGAATATATACTAGAAAATGACATCCTACAGGATTCCGCACAGGCACTAGGTGAAAAGACAAATACCTCTGCAGCTGCTATTATCCGTTTCTCAAAGAAAATAGGTTTTAAAGGCTTCAGTGATTTAAAGATGAACCTAGCTCAATCAGCTAAAGAAGAAAAACAACAAGAAGTAGATCTCATCTTTGAACCAGAAGATAATATCAGCACACTAGTGGAAAAAGGCTGTAGATTAAACATGAATACAGTCTTAAAAACATATCAGTTAATAAATATTGATACCCTTGAACAATCAATAGATTTACTTAATAATGCATCTACTATCTATCTCTTTGGTGTAGGTGGTTCATCTGTTATTGGTTTAGATATCTATCAAAAACTCATGCGTATAGGTAAGAAGGTGATCTATAACGCTGATCTTCATGTACAGATGACCTTCACCCAAAGCATGGATCAAAATGATGCAGCACTAATTATCAGTTACTCAGGTTCTACCACAGGCTTAGTAGATGTTGCTAGAGTGTTACATGAAAAACAAATACCAGTTATTTCTATTACACAAATTAACTCTAATCCAATCTCTAAACTAAGTACCTACTCACTTAAAGTACCAAGTGAAGAAAAAGCCCTACGTATTGGTGCTATCTCTTCTCGTATCTCTTCATTTGTGATAACTGACTTATTGTACTATGGTGTATTTAAGAAGAACTTTGAAGAACATAAAAAGAATCTCATAGATTCTAAAGACAATGTCTCTATACTCAAAAAGTAGACTCATATTTCACTATGAGTCTTTTGTTTTGGAAATAATATTTCAACAAGTCTATAATGATATTGGAAGGGAGGAACTAGAATGAACTTAAATAACTTAGATACAGAACAGTCAAATCATGACTCATTACATATAGATGAAATGTCTACGATAGATATTCTCACAACTATTAATAATGAAGATCAGAAGGTTGCATTAGCTGTAAAAGACGTCTTACCGCAAATTTCAGATGCTGTTGACTGTATCTATCAACAGATGAGTCAAGGTGGCAGACTGATTTATATTGGTGCTGGTACATCAGGGAGATTAGGTGTACTAGATGCATCAGAGTGCCCTCCTACTTATGGCGTTGATCCTCGTCTAGTACAAGGATTAATCGCCGGTGGGAACATCGCACTCACAACTGCAATAGAAGGTGCAGAAGATTCTCAGGAACTCGCTGTAGAGGACTTAAAGAATATCTACTTAACAGACAAAGATGTTGTATGTGGTATTGCAGCATCAGGCAGAACACCTTATGTCATTGGCGGACTTCAATATGCGCGCACACTAGGATGCCAGACAGTTTCTATCTGTTGTGTTCACAATGGGGAAATATCAAAATACTCTCACTATCCAATAGAAGTAATTACAGGTGCAGAAGTTGTAACTGGCTCTACAAGAATGAAGGCTGGTACCGCACAAAAACTTGTTTTAAATATGCTTTCTACATCTGTAATGATCAAAAGAGGAAAGGTCTATAAAAACCTTATGGTTGATGTACAGCCTACCAATGAAAAACTTAAGATCAGAGCTGTCAACATTGTCTCACAATCTTTAGATTGTTCTGAAGAAGAATCAATCGCATTACTCAATAAATGTCACTACAATGTAAAGATTGCGATTCTATCTGGTTTAACAGGTAAAGATGAAAAAGAATGTGAAGAAGCTCTTCTTAAAAACAATGGAAATATCAGTAAAACTTTAAAAAGTTATCTATCGGAGGATATGAGATGAATAAGTACCTTGTAAAGAATCAAAACAATAAACAAAACAAGAATGTCTTTGGTATGACGGATTATGATATCCCTATGTTTGGTTTCAAGAGTGCTTTAAAAAAAACTGTGCGGAAAGCCCACTCCTTTGGGTGTGGGATGAATAACACACAATATAAATAGTGTTAATAATGGTAACTATGTATTATCCATTCTTTAAGATGTATGATTGTGAATTATTAGAAGAAGAAAAGGCAAACGAAGCATCTGAAAATTAAGAGGTAACAGAAATGTTGTATATAGGTATAGATGGCGGAGGTACAAAAACAAAGATGGTTCTTTTTGATGAGAACGGATCTCGTTTAAAAGAATTAATCCTTCCTACAGTACATGTTCTCACTCAGCCACAAGATCAATCTATTGAAATATTAAGAGATGGTGTCAATCAGCTAGATCCTGATCATACTGCCATTATTGGTGCAGGACTTGCAGGATATGGCCAACAGAAAGAATTAAGAGATAAAATAGAATACATATGTAAAGAAGCATTTGAAGATAGAATTTTTGTTGTAGAAAGTGATGTAAGAATTGCGATAGAAGGTGCATTAGATGGTCATGATGGTATTGTGGTCATTGTAGGAACAGGCAGTATTGCCTTATCACTCAAGAATAATAAGCTCACACGTTGTGGGGGCTGGGGTTATCAATTAGGAGATGAAGGTAGTGCTTATTGGATTGCGAAGAAGATGTTTCATACATTCTGTAAAGAAATAGATGGTAGACTAGAAAAAACAGTTCTTTATGATTTGATTATGGAAGAATGTCATCTAGATATTGATTATGATATCATCACATTTATGAATAGTCTTGATCGTACATCTACTGCATCCTATGCTTATATCAATGGATTAGCTGCCAATCAGGGAGATCCTTATGCGATAGAAATATATAAACAGGCAGCATTAGAAATTCGTTCACTCATACAAACACTCTTAAAAGAACATGATTCAACACCTCGTATTTCCTATATTGGAGGTGTATTTGATCATGCTTCTCACTATATTCTACCTGTTTTGAATGAAACAATAGATAATCTTATTTCACCTATCCATACACCGGAATATGGTGCTTATAAGTTTGCAAAGAAACTAGGGTGAAAACCTTAGTTTTTTTAATGAAGAAGACAACTATGCAAAACAAAAGATATATTATGGGGTGGAGCCACTGCTAGCAGCCAGTATGGAGCTGGTTATAAAGAAAGCGGTAAAGGCTTAGATACACAGGATTGTAGGCCCTATCTAAAAAACATCTGATGCGACAACATCTACAAGACTACTCACACAGGATATTATTGATGAAGCAAAGAAATGTGAAGGAATAGGTTACTACCCATTTAGACAGGGCAGTGATGGTTATCATCATATCGATGAAGATATTTCCTTACTTAAAGAATTAGGTATTGATATCTATCGTTTCTCAATCAGCTTGGCAAGACTTTATCCTCATGGAGATGAGGAAACACCTAATGAAGAAGGAATCAAGTTTTATGATCATATCTTCAAAGAAGTACATAAAGCAGGTATGAAGATCTTTCTCACAATGAATCATTATGCTGTTCCATTATACTTAGTAGAACATTATGGTGGATGGACAAATAGAAAACTGATTGGATTCTATGAAAGATTTGCGACAGTTGTATTTGAAAACTGGGGAGAATACATTGATTACTTCCTCCCATGAATATGGTCTCATTTATGATCCATATAGAATAGATTATTTTGAACAACACTTTAAACAAATTGATGAAGCGATTGATGATGGTGTAGATGTTATTGGCTATATCATGTGGGGTGTTATTGATATTGTTTCTGCAGGAAGCTGTGAAATGGAAAAACGTTATGGTGTTGTTTATGTAGATGCTAATAATCTAGGTCAGGGTACTTACAAGAGATATAAGAGAGATAGCTTTAAATGGTATCATGACTTTATTGAAAATAAGCATAAACAATTCAATTAAGGGACTCTTATGAGTCTTTTTTTTGATATGATAGATATATGGAGGATTTCATATGACTTATATTGGACACTATCAATCACCTTTAGGAGATATACTTATTGCGATAGATGAAATAGGTGTATATGGCTTATGGTTTGAGAATCAGAAGTATTATGCATCAGGATTAAAAGAACCTTATGAAGAAAAAGAAACAGAACTTATTCTAAAAGTAAAAAGATGGCTTGATCTTTATTTTAAGAAAGAACAGCCACTTATTGATTTTCCTCTTCATTTAATAGGTACAGACTTCCAAAAAGAAGTATGGAAAATTCTATGTGATATTCCTTATGGTCATACAATGACTTATGGAGAAATAGCGAATATATTAGCACAAAGAAGAGGTGTTAAAAGATTCTCTGCACAGGCAGTAGGAGGAGCAGTAGGACATAATAGAATAAGTATTATAGTACCCTGTCATAGAGTGTTAGGGAGTAATGGAAGCTTAACCGGTTATGCAGGTGGTATAGATAGAAAAGAAGCTTTATTGGAGTTAGAAGGTAATAAATGATGGACCTAATAAGATATAAGTCTATTTTATTAGGGTAGAATAGTATTGTGAGGAATATATATGAGCAAGTCATTAGTCGGTAAATTTTTTATAAAAGCAGAAGGTGCATATAAAGAATATAAAGGAAATAAAGCGTTTGATGCAGGAAATTATATAAAAGCAAAAAATGCTTATCAAGAATTATATGTTTTATATAAATGCGAATTGGGAGAAAAACATCCAGATACATTAGATGCATTAGAGGCTCTTGCAATTTCTTATGAATGTTTGGGAGATTACAACAAGGTGTTTGAAATGAGAAAAGCAGTTTATAACGGAAGAAAGGAATTTTTAGATGAGAATAATCCAGACACATTGACATCACTTTCTAATCTAGCAATCTCTTATTATCATTTAGGTGATTACAATAAGGCTTTAAAAACAGAGAATAAAGTTTATAATGCAAGAAAAGAGGTTCTAGGAGAGAGAGATTTGGATACGTTAACATCACTTTCCAATCTAGCAATTTTTTATTCTAATTTAGGAGATCACAACAAGGCATTAGAAATGGAGAATAGAGTTTACAATTCTAGAAAACAAATTCTGGGAGAGAGATTTAGATACGTTAACATCGCTTTCTAATCTAGCAATCACCTATTCTGATTTAGGGGATTATAACAAGGCGATGAAACTGCATGAAGAGGTTTATGTTTTAAGAAAACAGATTCTAGGAGTTAATCATCCAGATACATTAACATCACTTTTCAATCTGGCAGGCTCTTATTCTGATTTAGGAGATTATAGTAAGGCGTTTGAATTACATAATACAGTTTATAATGCAAGAAAAGAAATTCTAGGAGAGGCACATCCAGATACATTAACATCACTTTCTAATTTAGCAATCTCTTACTCTAATTTAGGAGATTACAACAAGTCGGTGAAACTGCATGAAGAAGTTTATATTTCAAGAAAACAGATTCTAGGAGTTAATCATTCAGATACATTAAGATCACTTTATAATTTAGCTATCTCATATTCTGATTTGGGGGATTATAACAAAGCATGTGAATTAGAGAACATAATTTATAATGCAAGAAAAGAAATTCTAGGAGAGACACATCCAGATACATTAAGATCACTTTCTAATTTAGCAATCTCTTATTCTAATTTAGGAGATTATAACAAGGCGATGAAACTGCATGAAGAGGTTTATGTTTCAAGAAAACAGATTCTAGGAGTTAATCATCCAGATACATTAACATCACTTTCCAATCTGGCAGGCTCTTATTCTGATTTAGGAGATTATAGTAAGGCGTTTTAATTACATAATACAGTTTATAATATAAGAAAAGAAATTCTAGGAGAGAGAGATTTAGATACATTAACATCACTTTACAATTTAGCATGCTCTTATTCTGATTTAGGAGATTATAATAAGGCGTTTGAATTACATAATACAGTTTATAATGTAAGAAAGGAAATTCTAGGAGAGAGAGATTTAGATACGTTAACATCACTTTTTGGTTTAGCAAGCATTTATTCTTGTTTAGGAGATTACAACAAAGCGCTAGAGATTGGAAAAGAGGTTTATCATGCAAGAAAAGAAATTCTGGGAAAGAAGCATTTTGACACGCTATCTGCTTTACATAATTTAGCAATCCATTATTTTTATTTAGAAGATTATAACAAGGCATTAGAAACAGAAAATATAGTTTATACTGAAACAAAAGATAGTCTCGGAGAGAAGCATCTTAGTACATTGATGGCACTTGATAGTATAGCAATTTACTGTAGTAAGGTAGGAGATTATAAAAAAGGGTTTGAAATTGCAAAATCAGTTTATAGTGCAAAAAAAGTGATTTTAGGAGAGAGTCATCCTGGTACACTCATCGCATTAAGTAAATTAATTTCAAGACAGATTCATCAAGACAAAACAGATAATCAATCTATTAAGAAGAATATGACTGCATATTTTGAAAATATTAATAACCTTAAGAAAACTGCCTTTGATATAAAAGATGTCTCTTCTAGACGAAACTTTCTTAAATCATTCAATGGTGTATATAAATTATTGAAAGTCAGTGTTTTTGAAAGAAATATCAAAGACTTATTAGATTATCTTTTCGTCAATAAGAATCTATCTTTCGAGATGGATGTCAATAGATTCCACAATAAAAATATGGGGGAAAGATTATTTTTAAAAGAAATATCTAATATGATAGGTAATCAGCTGATTATTGATTTCTATGAACTTGATGATTCAAAGTATGGTCTTATTCTCATAAAGAAAGGAAAGTATTCACAGTGTGTTGTTGATTGTGAAGAAATTATCAGTGGTACATTTGTTAATGATGAAGATATTCAATTATTCATTGGTTCTATTAGAGACTATGATCATATTTATATCTGTCCTGATGGTAAACTCTATAACTTATCCTTTGAAAGAGTACTTAACTGTCTCAATATTTCTTATCTAAGTTCTGTACAGACACTCTTCGATAATGATACGGATGATGGTAACACAGATCAGCTTGTATCCTTTATCTATCCAGACTTCTCAGGTACACAATCTGAAGATAATGACAGAGGAGATACAAAAGGTGTACTCTATGGTTCATATCTAGAAGGTATGTTCATTCATGATATCTATGGTGAGAAGTCCACTGTATATAGTTCATATCAAGCTAATCATGATAACTTCTTCAATACAAAAAAGACCTAGAGTACTTCATGTTTCTACACATGGTGACTATCTAGATAATGAACATATGGAACCAATGGACAGAGGTATTCTATGCTTATCAGGATATAACGTAGAAGATAATAATTCTGGTTATATCAGTGCTAAAGAAATACAATATATGGACTTAAAGGGTACAGAATTAGTTGTATTATCAGCATGTAATACAGGACTTGGTGAGAATATAAGTGGTGAAGGAATCTATGGTATTAGACGTGCCTTTGAGCTTGCAGGATGCCAGACATTACTGCTTACAGTAGAAGAAGTAGATGACTTTAACTCTGCTATATTTATGAAATCATTCTATGAAAGATACAATCAGACAAACAATATCTATCAGTCCTTCAAGGATACCAAGGAATACTTGAAAGAACATGGCTTAAAAGAACTCAAAGAATTAAGAGATGTTTTTGAGAAAGAAATGAAGAACAAGATTAAGAATCCATTCATTTATAGAAGAAACCTCAATGAACTCAACAATAGAATTGAGGAAAGTGAAACTATTGGACAAATAGTCAGAAAGAAGAATAATCAATATATTCAGGAAGATTGGAATGGATTCATTATTCAGGGAAAGATAGAAAACTAATAATCGTATTTAAAGGGACAGCAATGTTACGGTTGCTGTCCCTATGTTTTTACTGTTTACCTCTGTAATTAGTATTACAATATTAGGGTCTTCGGTGGTAATAGTACCATCGTACAAAACCAAATGCACCGATGGCTATATAGATTAATATGATTAATGCTGTAATGGAAATTGAAAATTGATTATCACCAATTTTGATTTTAGACCAACGATCAAAGTATTTGGTGTTGTAGAACCACCATAAGTTAAGTATTACTAAGATTAGTTCTAACATATGTATCCTCCTCACAAGGCAATAAAGATTAAGGAAAGTGTAGTTGAAATGTTGATACACTTTCTTATGCCTTTCATAAAATAACTTATTGGTTATTTAAATTCCCTGTTTTTGTCTTAAAACATTTTAACTTTCAGCATTTACTGTCTTTTGATTTAAGGAGTATAGAATAGTTGTTTTTAATAGATTAGAATGGAATTGACCGATGTTGTTGGGAGGAATATGTATGAATATATTTACAATTGATAGCCTTATCAAGCAAGCAGAAGAAGCGCATAATGAAAAAGATTATGTAAAAGAAAAAAATGCTTATCAAGAGTTATATGATTTATATAAGCATGAACTAGGTGAATTGAAAGATGTTGATAATTATTATAGATATTTGAAAGTTTACAACGAAGCGTTAGAACTATATGAAGAAGATTATGTCGCATATAAAGAAATTCTTAGGGAGCTTAGGGAGAATCATTTTCCTACATTGTTCGCTGTAAGTGATTTAGTGAACTTATATTCTGATTATAATAGGACAATACAACTACTGAGTACGCTTTATGACGCATGTAAAATAATTTTAGGAGAAAATCATCCTGCTACACTATCTGTTTTAAACGATTTAGCAAACTCTTATTCTGGTTTAGGAGATTATAATACTGCATTAGAAATGAAAAATGCAGTTTATAATGGAAGAAAGAAAATTCTAGGAGAGAACCATCCGGATACACTATCTTCACTACTTAGTTTAGCAAACTCTTATTCTGATTTAGGGGATTACAACAAGGCATGTGAACTGCAGAACTTAGTATATAATGTATTTAAAGAAATTCTAGGAAAAAATCATCCGGATACATTATCTGCCTTAAACAATCTAGGAAATTCTTACTTTTATTTAGGAGATTACAATTCAGCGCTAGAAATAAGAAACGCAGTTTATAATACAAGAAAAGAAAATTTAGACGAGGATGATCCAGATACATTAAGAGCACTTGCTAATCTTGCAAACACTTATTCTTGCTTAGGAGATTATAATAAGGCATTTGAATTACAGAATACAGTTTATAATATCCAGAAAGAAATTCTGGGCGAGAATGATCTTGATACGTTATTATCATTAAACAATCTAGCAATATTTTATTCTTATTTAGGGGATTATAACAGGGCATTAGAAGTAGAAAATAGAGCTTATAATGCATTAAAAGAAAATTTAGGAGAGAGTCATCCAGATGCATTACTTGCATTATCTAATCTACTATTTTCACAGATTTATCAAGACAAAACAGATAATGAATCTATCAAGAATCATATGACTGCATATTTTGAAAATGCTAATAATCTTAAGACCACTGCTTTTAGAATAAAAGAAATATCTTCTAGAAGAAACTTTCTTAAATCATTTAATGCAGTGTATGAATTATTGAAAACTAGTGTCTTTGAAAGAAAACATCAAAGACTTACTAGATTATCTTTTCATCAATAAGAATCTCTCTTTTGAGATTGATGTTAATAGATCCCACAATGAATCAATGGATGAAAGATTATCTCTAGAAGAAGTGTCTCATGAGATAGGCAATAATCTGATTATCGATTTCTATGAACTTGATGATTCAAAGTATGGTCTTATTCTCATAAAGAAAGGAAAGTATTCACAGTGTGTTGTTAATTATCCAGATATTATCAATGGTTCATTTATTAATGATAAGGATATTCAATTATTCATTGGTTCTATTAGAGACTATGATCATATTTATATCTGTCCTGATGGTAAACTCTATAACTTATCCTTTGAAAGAGTACTTAACTGTCTCAATATTTCTTATCTAAGTTCTGTACAGACACTCTTCGATAATGATACGGATGATGGTAACACAGATCAGCTTGTATCCTTTGTCTATCCTGACTTCTCAGGTACACAATCTGAAGATAGCGACAGAGGCTATACAAAAGGTGTGCTCTATGGCTCATGTCTAGAAGGTACGTTCATTCGTGATATTTATGGCGAGAAGTCCACTATATATAGTTCATATCAAGCCAATCATGATAACTTCCTTAATACAAAAAGACCTAGAGTACTTCATGTTTCTACACATGGTGACTATCTAGATAATGAAAATATGGAACCAATGGATAGAGGTATTCTATGCTTATCAGGATATAACGTGGAAGATAATAATTACGGTTATATCAGTGCTAAAGAAATACAGTATATGGACTTAAAGGGTACAGAACTAGTAGTATTATCAGCATGTAATACAGGACTTGGTGAGAATATAAGTGGTGAAGGTATCTATGGTATTAGACGTGCCTTTGAGCTTGCAGGATGCCAGACATTACTGCTTACAGTAGAAGAAGTAGATGACTTTAACTCTGCAATATTTATGAAATCATTCTATGAAAGATATAATCAAACAAACAATATCTATCAGTCCTTTAAGGATACCAAGGAATACTTAAAAGAACATGGCTTAGTAGAACTCAAAGAATTTAGAGATGTCTTTGAAAAAGAAATGAAGAATAAAATCAAGAATCCTTTCATCTATAAAAGAAATCTTAATGAACTCAACAAAAGAATTGATGAAAGTGAAATTATTGGGCAGATAGTCAGAAAGAAGAATAATCAATATATTCAGGAAGACTGGAATGGATTTATTATTCAGGGAAAGATAGAAAACGCATAGTAGTAGAAAAACAATCCCCCTAAATCATAGGGGGATTGCTTTATGCTGTTTTCAGACTTTTTTTCATTTTCACTAACGCAACAACTGCAAGTACTGCATTAATTAAACACCAGAATGACCAGATATATAAGTCACCATAACTTCCAGCACCAGTAAATCCAAATAAAGCAGCTAAACCAAATAATACAACTAATGCAATATTGCCACCTTTTTTAACACTCTTTCTCACACAGATTGAAACAATACCACCAGCAAGTAAAAGAATTGCGACAAATAATCCAGCACTTCCTCCAGCTTCTCCATTTGCTGACATTGTATTGGCTACACCAGCCAATGCTGATTGGAATAATACAAATACGCTTAATACGATTGACAATATTCCAGAAACTAATTTCCAAGTTTTCATGATTAAATTCTCCCTTCAAAATATATACATAAACACCATTAAGTGTGTTTACCTTCATTTGATATATCATAAATAACAATATCAAAATTCTCGTATATAATAGTCCTGTATGAAAAAATGTTCAATACATATATATCGTATATGCACGTATTTACTTATTTGCGCATGAATAATTTATCCAAGCATCATAAAAGGGGGGTACCATTCAGGTGCCCCCTCGCTTTTAATCAAAATCAAAATTATCTTTATTCTTTTCTTTAAAGATTTCAAATATCTCATTCAACAATTCTTGATCATCTACTGAATGATAGTTTTCTTCATCAGAATCATCATCTGATTCTTCACATCTTAAGATTACTACTTCATCTGTATCATCCTCTACAGGTAATAAAACAACATATGCTTCATTATTATGTTCAATCAAATCAAGATATTCAAACTCTACTTCATTTCCATGTTCATCATTTAATACGACAATATTATCCATTAGTCATCCCTCTTACTATATTCTTCTCCATATTTCACAAGACGATCAAACTTCTTCTGGTTCTCTTCATTTTCAAAAGTAATTTTCTTAATATTATTTAACTTATAAAGAGCTTCTGTCGTATCTTCAAATACATCTTCGTCATGTTCTCTATGCCATGTAGTATAATCCTTATCAATCAGATAAGCCATCTTCTTACCCTCTAGCAATGCATCTACATAATCCTCAGCAGCATCACCAATCTCATGATTTTTAAAAGAATCTTCTGCATGCTCATACTTGCTTAAATACTTCAGTTCAGTATCTACATAGCGAGTATAGATTTCTGTTGTGAGTTCCGCATCATTTTCTTCGATTTCCCATCTTGCTTCTAAGGCTTTCTTTAAATCCTTATAGAATGCATCATCAATTGATTCTTCTGTTTGAGTTGTTGTATCAGTTTGTTTAGTGGAATTACTCTGTCCCGTATCCTTATTATTGTTGGTACATGCACTTAAACCAAATACTAACATACACGATAATAATAATGTAAATAGTTTCTTCATAGTGGAAACCTCCTTTCACAGTAATTATATAGGAAAATGATTTCTAATTGTGAAAAAATGCATTCTAAAATTTAAATAAGTATAGTATTGACCTTAAAGCGTGCTTTAAAGATAGAATAGGCAAGAAGGGGGAAATTATGGCTAAAAGAATTAATCCATTAGAGGGATCATTATGGGATAAGATCCTTGCATTCGCATTGCCTTTAGCAGCTACAAGTATTATCCAGCAGTTATTCAATTCCTGTGATGTAGCGACTGTAGGACAGTTTTCAGGAAGTCATTCATTGGCTGCAGTAGGGAGTACTGCACCAATTACTAATCTATTTATCACTATCTTTGTAGGATTCTCTGTAGGAGCGAATGTCATTATTTCACGTTTTTTAGGAGCACAAAGAGAAGATAGAGCCAATCAGGCCATACATACAGCACTTGTATTATCTATTATTACTGGTTTTATTGTTTCTGTTATTGGAGAAATCATTGCCCGTCCACTACTAGAACTCATGTCTACACCAAAAGAAGTACTCCCCCTTGCCGTACTCTACTTAAGAGTCTGTTTCATAGGAATGTTCTTCTTAACCATCTATAACTTTGAATCTGCCATACTAAGAGCAGGTGGAGATACCAAAAGACCACTTTATTGTTTAATTATCTCAGGTACAATCAATGTTGTATTGAACTTGATATTTGTTATTTTGTTTAAATTAGATGTCGCTGGTGTGGCCTTAGCCACTACGATTGCTGATGCGACAAGTTCTTTATTGTTGTTTAGGATTCTTTATAAAGAAGAAGGTGCATTACAGGTCAGACTAGACAGAATGAAGATAGAGTGGATCTATACAAAAGAAATACTTGTGATTGGTATTCCTGCCGCAATACAGGGAATGTTATTCAATATTTCTAATATCATCATTCAATCAGCTATTAATAGCTTAGGTGCTGATATTGTTGCAGCTTCTACTGTTGCCTTGAACTTTGAAATGTATTCTTATTTCTTGATTACAGGATTTGCTCAGGCAGCTATTACCTTCACATCACAAAACTATGGCGCAAAGAACTATAAAAGATGTATCCAGTCTATTAGATGGTGTATGTTACTTGGTGCACTTTTTACAGGTGCTATCAGTGCACTCTTCGTATCATTCTCACCACTCCTAGCAGGAATCTTTACATCAGATCCTGCCATTGTGAAAATAGCCTGTATCCGTATTTCTATTGTAGTCACATTTGAAGTACTCAATATGACTATAGAAATCATGTCAGGTGCACTCAGAGGACTAGGCAATCCAATGATTTCTACAGTACTCTGTATTGTCTTCACTTGTGCTCTAAGATTGGCTTGGATTTTTATCATCTTTGCTAGAGTACAAACATTCCAGTCAGTATTAGTCGTTTATCCAGTCAGCTGGGCTGTGACTTCAGCATCTATTGTGATTGCTTATCTTGTAGTAAAAAAGAAGAAACTTATTATGTAAGCCAGAATCAACTCTGGCTTTCTTTTTGTTACAGTTTTCTTTAAAATGAATAATAAGGGAGGGATAACCCATGAAACAACATAACACATTAACACTTAAACAATTCATCATAAGATCTGTAGGAGTATATTTCATTACTCTTGTTATATTTTGTTTATTTATATTCAAAGTCATCCCAGGCTGCTCATTACTCCAATCCAAACTTGTTTTATTCTTACTTACAATACTTATTTTTGGACTCATTTACTTTGAGAAAGATGACAGAAGAAATTATTTAAGTATAGCGCTTAATGTGCTTATGCCTTTTGGTATCTATACTACAATCGCATATATGCCACTTCTTACACTACCCCTTGGATTAGTATGGGGAATACTTATTACACTTAATATTATTTACATCGGTTTATATTTATCTAGAGTCAAAAGAAGAAACTATAACTCATTATTAGAAAAATCACAGTTTGTGATTGGTTTGGCTTCTCTCTTATCACTTGTCATTGTATTAAGCTTTACTTTATTTGGTTCTTCTATCATTCAATCATCTACTAAGATTTCAAACAATACAGATGTCTATATGAGAAAATATGATGAAAAATCTTTAAAGAACTTACATCACTGGTCCAAACTTACACGTAAAGAGAAGCTTAATACCTTACAGACAATATGTAATAACGAAAGAGATTATTTAGGTATACCATGTAGAATCAAGGTAGGGCTGGTAGTGGTCTTTCACATTCCTATGCACAATATAACAACAAATCAAAAGAAATCACTTTTGAAATCAGTCAATTAGACCATGCATCTTCTACAACTCTCTTAGAAGCATTACTTCATAGTACATATCATGCTTATGAATATGCCCTTGTTGATTCCTATGACACAATGAGTGGTGACTACAATAAGCTATTAGACTATCGTACTATTGCGACCTATAAGAAAGAATTCTCTACAAAGGTCACAAAATAAGGCAGTGAACTACAATCAGATCAATGAATCGAATGCGAAAGCTTATGGTGCAGAAGCTCTTCAGGACTATCAAATCAAGCTCAAACATACAAAATAATAAAATGAACAATACAAGATTGTATTGTTCATTTTTTTGTGCATACGTCCTTTTCAATTTAAAATATTGTACGGAATTTAGTACAATCCATTATCAAAGTGATAAAAAGTTACTAAAATATAGACACAATTGTATAGAATTTAGTAAATACATGAATAAAACTATAAATTGTCATTAAAATACAAAAAATATGTGAAATTATGTTGACAGTATACAATTTTTAGACTAAACTTATCACCATAGTAGAAAACAAAATACTACAGGAGGAGAATATATGAAAACAGGTAAAACAGTAAAAGTATTGCTTACCGCTGCAACTGCTGCAGGAATGTTAGCTGGCTGTGGTTCTAAGACAGATACTGATACATTTAGATTTGCAAGTGAATTAGATATTCAGGGTATGGATTCTACAGTAGTTGATGATGGTATGTCATTCAACGCAGTTCACGCTATTACAGATGGTTTAACAGCCGTTAACGAAAAAGGTAAGACTGCACCTGCAATTGCTAAGAGCTGGGATGTAAGTGATGATGGTAAGACTTATACATTCCACTTAAGAGATGCAAAGTGGTCAAATGGTGATAAGGTTACTGCAAATGACTTCGTTTATTCTTGGCGTAAGATCATCAAAAATGCTGGTAACTATGCTTATATGTTAGGTAGCGAAGGTGCTTCAGTTAAGAATGCAGATGCACTTATGGAATTAGGTACTAATGCAACTGATGAACAGATGGATACTCTTGGTGTTACAGCTAAAGATGATAAGACTTTAGTAGTAGAACTTGAAAACAAAGTTCCATATTTCACAGACTTAATGGCATTCCCATGCTACTTCCCACAGAACGAAAAGTTCGTTGAAAAATGTGGTAAGAACTATGGTACTAAGCCAGAATACACTATTTCAAATGGTGCTTATAAGATGACTAAGTGGGTTAAGGGAAACAAAGCAACATTCACTAAGAACGATAAGTACTATGATGCTAAAACAGTAGCAACTAAGAATCTTGAAATGTACTTAGTACAGGATCCTAAGACTGCTGCACAGAACTTTGACAATGGCAAAGTTGACTATGCAACAATCAACTCTACATTAGTAGATAAGTATAAAGGTAAAGATACTTTCACAACATTCAATGAAGGTTACTTATTCTACTTACAGTTAAACTTCAAGAACAACACTGTTGCTAACAAGAACGTAAGAGAAGCTTTAGCTTATGCAATCAACAGAAAAGATTTATGTGAAAACGTATTAAAAGATGGTTCTATGGCTGCAACTGGTTTCGTTCCATCTCAGTTATCTACTAGCCCAGCTGGTAAAGACTTCCGTGATGATGCAGATAAATATGTAAGCTATGACCAGAAGAAAGCTCAGGAATATTTAGATGCAGCTAAGAAAGAATTAGGTACTGATACAATCACTATTGATTTATTATATGGTACTGATGAATCACCAATGGATACTATGGCTGAATACTTACAGGGCTCATTCACTAAGTTAAAAGGCTTAAAGGTAAACATGGTTGCAACTGTTAAGAAAGACAGAATCTATAACAGAGAAGCAAATGGTAACTTCCAGGTAGTATGTACTCGTTGGGGACCAGACTATGCAGATCCAACAACTTACTTAAACTTAGCTTTAACTGGTAACCAGAACAACTATGGTAAATATACTAATGCGAAGTTTGATGCATTAATGGAACAGATCCAGAAAGAATCAGATTTAACTAAGCGTTGGAATTTAATGATCCAGGCTGAAAAAGTTATGATGGAAGATATGGCTTATATCCCAGTATTCGAAAAAGGTTCTGCGGCATTAAAGGCTAAGAACGTAAGTGGATTAGTACAGGTACCAGTAGGAACTCCATATACTTTCAAATATGTTAAATTAAAATAACCTCTACTTTGTGTCAAAACAGAGTGGCCTAGGAGATAGCAGAAATGCTGTCTCCTTTTTTTGTGTTTTGATTAAACATTTACAATATTTCTGATATCGCTAAAATGTAATGAAATTTTAATATATTTACAAAGAAAAGGTACAAAACGATTGACTATATCTGATGTACAGCGTAAACTACACAACTGTTAACATTAATAATAAATTTTGGAGGGAAAATTAATGAAAACAGGTAAAACAGTAAAGGTATTGCTTGCATTAACTACTGCTGCAGGTATGCTTGCTGGCTGTGGTTCTAAGACAGATACTGATACATTCAGATTTGCGAATGATACAGATATCGTTGGTATGGACAGCACAGTCGTTGATGATGCAATGTCTTTCAATGCAATCACTGCTATCACAGACGGTTTAACAACTGTTGATGTGAAGGGCAACACAATCCCTGGTATCGCTAAGAGCTGGGATGTAAGCAACAATGGATTAACTTATACTTTCCATTTAAGAGATGCTAAATGGGCTAATGGTGATGATGTCACTGCACAGGACTTCGTATACTCATGGCACAGAATCATCAAGAATGCAGGTAACTACGCTTATATGTTAGGTAGCAAGGTGCTTCAATTAAGAATGCGGATTCTTTAATTAATTTAGGTACTGCTGCAACTGATGAACAGTTAAATACACTTGGTATTAAAGCAACTGATGACAAGACTGTTGTCGTTGATCTTGAAAAGAATGTTCCATATTTTGTAGGTTTAATGTCATTCCCATGTTACTTCCCACAGAACCAGAAGTTCGTTGAAAAATGTGGTAAGAAGTATGCAACTAAGCCTGAATATATTTTAGGTAATGGTGCTTATAAGATGACTAAGTGGATCAAAGGTAACAAGGCTACATTCACTAAGAATGATAAGTACTATGATGCAAAGTCTGTTAAGACTAAGAACTTAGAAATGTACTTAGTACAGGATCCTAAGACTGCTGCTCAGAATTTCGATAATGGTAAAGTTGACTATGCAACAATCAACTCTACATTAGTAGACAAGTATAAAGGTAAAGATACTTTCAAGACTATCAGAGAAGGATATCTTGCTTACTTAATCTGTAACTTCAAAGCAGATACAACAGCAAACAAAAACTTAAGACATGCATTATCTTATGCAATCAATAGAAAAGATTTATGTGATAACATCTTAAAAGATGGTTCACAGCCAGCTACTGGTTTTGTACCAGCTCAGTTATGTAAGAGTCCTTCAGGTAAGGATTTCCGTGAAGAATCTGGTAAATATGTAGACTATGATGTGAAGAAAGCACAGGAATACTTAGACGCTGCTAAGAAAGAATTAGGTACTGATACAATCACTGTTGATTTATTATATGGTACTGATGAATCTCCAATGGATACTTTTGCAGAATACTTACAGGGTTCATTTACTAAGTTAAAGGGCTTAAAAGTTAACATGGTAGCTACTGTTAAGAAAGACAGAATCTATAACAGAGAAGCAAGTGGTAACTTCCAGATTGCCTGCACTCGTTGGCTCCAGACTATGCTGATCCAACTACTTTCTTAAACGTTCTTGCAAGCAGTAACTCAAACAACTATGGTAAATGGGAAAATGCGCAGTACAACTCATTATTAAAACAGGCTCAGAATGAAACTGACGTAAATAAACGTTGGAATGAATTACTTGAAGCTGAAAAAGTAATGATGGACGATATGCCAAATATACCAGTTGTTCAAACTGGTACAGCTGCATTACAGGCTAAGAACGTTAAGGGATTAGTTCATAATACAGTAAGTACTCCATACGTATTCAAATATGTAACACTTAAATAACACACATTGAGGCAGGTAACTGCCTCTTTTATATTGAAAATTCGCACTATACACTTTAGTATTAATAATAAGGAAGTGATAGAATGAGAAATAAGAATATCTTCACAATACCTAATATATTATCTATGCTTAGATTGTTGCTATTGCCGGTAATTGTATATACGTATTTGAATCAAAAAGATTATGTCTTAACAGGAATATTATTACTTATATCAGGTCTGACTGATTTGTTAGATGGGTATATAGCCCGTACATTTAATATGATGAGTGATTTAGGTAAAATACTTGATCCTGTGGCGGATAAAGCAACTCAAGCAGTGGTACTCCTATGTCTTATGACACGCTTTAGTTGGCTCACTATTCCTTTTATATGCATTCTTATTAAAGAACTGTTTATGAGTTGTATAGGCATGGTTATTATTAAGAAAACAGGGGAAGTACATGGGGCAGTGTGGCATGGTAAAGTTGCTACATTCATGTTAGATTTCATGATTATTATGCACATTGTTTTCTATAATATTTCTTATACTCTCTCTATTGTTCTTACAATTATCTCTACATTTCTTATTCTTCTATCATTCTATCTATATGCAAAAGAGAATATCAACATACTGAAAAAGGTGGGCTAATCCCACCTTTTAGCTTCTTACTTTGAAATATGTTGCTGGAGTATCCTTTAAAGCGTCTTCTAAATCTTTAAGTTCTACTTTATCAGTAATATAAATATGATCTTCGCCAAATGAATAGTATTCATCATAATTTAAATTGAGTGGCTGTTCACTTCTTACATAATACTTAGAAGATGTAATAGGATAGACATCTTCAGTATAATCATAATCATGTGTCCATACATCCTTCTTAGCTGTCTTAATAATATCAGCGACTACAGCACTTGCAGTGACATAACGTCCTGCACCTTTACCATAGAATAAGACGTTTTCTAGATAATCACATGTAATTTCTACTACATTATAAGCATCCATGACATTACCTACAATTTCACTCATTGGAACGAGAGTAGGAGACACATCAATACCTAAACCATTTTCTAGTTTTTTGCTCATCGCAATCAACTTAATTCTATAACCAAGCTTCTTTGCATAATCCATATCTTTCTTAGTGACATTACGAATACCAGTACATTTGATCTTATCAAAATCAAAGAATGTACCAAAAGCATTCATAGTAAGAATATAGATTTTATGTGCTGCATCATAGCCATCTAAATCTAGTGCAGCATTGGCTTCTACATAACCAAGATTCTGAGCAATCTTTAATGCTTCCTCAAAATCAAGATTATCTCTTTCCATTAATGTGAGAATGAAGTTAGTTGTACCATTTAAGATACCTTCAATCTTATTGATATTGTTTGCTACTAGATCTTCCTTAGCAGGCACAACAACTGGAATACCTCCACCTACACTTGCTTCATAATAAAGGTTGACACCATTTTCTCTTGCAGCAGTAAAGAGTTCTTTCGCATCATGGGCAATAAGAGCCTTATTTGCAGTTACTACATGTTTCTTTTTATTTAATGCATCTAATATGATTTTCTTTGCGATAGTTGTACCACCAATAAGTTCTACAACAACATCTACATCTTCATCGTTGATAACTTCATGATAATCCTGTGTATAAATAATACCATCAGGAAGGTTTACATCCTCAAGAGCACAACCGTACTTAACGACTACTTCTTCCCCAATTGTTTTTCTACGTCTTCTTTTCTTTTGTAAGAATATCTACAGTTCCGAAACCAACAGTTCCTAGACCAATAACACCAATAATCATTTAAAACTCCCCCCTGATAGTATTAGAATTGTATAAAATTTACCATATTCATATAATACTGTCAATTATATATAAGTTAAAATTTGTATTATATTAGATAAATTTCGGATTTTTTAGAAATTAAACAAAAAAGAGGAATTAATCCTCTTTTAAAATATCCTGGATGGCTTCAGATAAGCTTCCTACAACCTTTTCAGCTTTATCTTTAACTTCATTTGGGGCATAAGTAAATGTATAACCATGTTTAACGCTATCTAATAAAGGAAGATCATTCCATGAATCTCCTATACCATATACATCACTCTCATTAATATTAAAATAATCTACAACATGATTAACTCCTGTTCCCTTAGAACATCCTACACCACATACATCCACATGATTCTTGTTCTGGAATGCTGCACATGTATCACTATAATGTTCATTAATATAATCCATAGCGTTTTTCGCTTCTTCTAGATTCCCTTCAGGAAAATGAAATGAGAATGCATCAGCATCTTTAAAAGATAATTTATCTAAAGAATCAATAGTAGTTCCCCATGTCTCACCTTCTGGACGATACATATAAATATCATTCTTATATACAATAGACATATGAACAGGAACTGCTTCTGAGATTTCTCTTACTATACTCATAGGAATATCTTTCTCAAAAATGACTTCACATTTCTTATTAAAGATCACACCACCACTTAAAGTAATATAGAAATCAAAGTCTATATCAGTTAATGGATAGTCTCTATTTCCTCCAAAAGGATATTTAATTCCTTCTAACTGCCTTCCTGTACATAATCCAAATAGATTTCCCTGTTTCTGGAATGTACGAATTGCCTCTACATCCTGCTTGTGTACACCATCACTAAAAAATAACGTATTATCAAAATCACTTGCTAATATTTTCATCTTTCTCTCTCCTATATATATAAGAATAAGAAAAATAGATGAAAAAAGCCATAGTAAAGTTATGTGAAACGCTTACATTAAACAAAGGTGGTTATTTGTTTATTGTTGCATTTATATGATGGGTGTATAACTAATGCAGAAAATAGGTACGAAATAAATGACTTTCGGTCATATTACCTATTTCCTAAAAAAACAATTCATTATGTTCGCTATTTCACAAAAATTTATGTTAACGCTTTACAAAATTAAGAGTATAATGGATTCATCAACCAAGATACATATACATTTGATATATCTGAATATGTCTGTTTGATATAGATGACGCTTTTTTATCACGATGAAGTGTTTTTGGTTGAATTTTAAAATTTTTAGGAGTATTATCCTATAGAATCAAAAAGAAGGAGGTATGTGGATTGGATAAAATGATTCTTGATATCATAGCTGTAGACCATAGATGTGCTCAGGCTGTAAAGATGCCAAAAAGAAAGAGACAGGATACAACTGCAGATATGAACAGTAAGAAGAAAGAAATCTACGATTCTTTCGTCAAAGAGTATCAGGTAACACTTGATGCAAAGAAGAAAGAGTTACAGGAAAGAATTGACGCAACAAAGAAGAAGAATGAAGAGGATTACAATTCTTCTGTTGAGAAGATCACCAGCCTTTATGAAGCCCACAAGGAGGAGTGGGTTGCATCTATCGTAGACAGATGTAAAGAGATTTAGAGGTGAGATTATGAGTTTTTCATCTAATGCAGTTCTTGCAAAAGCAAGATCTATGTATGGTAAACATCTCACTCCTGAAAGCTATGATGAACTTCTAAAGAAAAGAACTGTCAATGATGCTGTCAGTTACTTAAAGAGTGAAACAGCATATGGTCCTATTCTTGAAGGTTTGAAAGAAACAAACATTCATAGAGGACAGTTGGAATCACTTCTTGATGAAGAGGAATTCTTACGTGCTGTAAGATTGATTCATTATGCACCTAAGGGTGACCAGAAGTTTTATCAGCTAGGTATTATTAGACGTGAAATAGCTGTACTATTGAGTAAAGTACGTTTATTCAATAGTGATGAAACATTGAATTCTGAATTAGATATACCTTCATACCTACCTCGTTATTCAACGTTTGATCTTTATGGCTTATTAAGTATTGAGGATTATCCATCATTATTAAGATATATGGAGAAAACACGTTACTACCATATATTACAGAAATATATGCCTATAGATGATGAGAAGATCGATACAAACATGATGGAACTTGATTTCAAACGTGCTTACTATAAGTTATTCGTTGAAACAGTGAAATCTACTTTTAAAGGTAAAAAACAGAAGGATCTACTTACTATGATCTATACTCAGATTGAGTTAGAGAATATTACCAAGATCTATAGATTTAAACGATTCTTTAATTCTAAGCCTGAACAAATCAAGAAACAGCTGATCTTGGATTACTCACGTATTCCACAATCAGTAATGAATGAATTGATTGAAACAAAAGATGCAGAGGAGTTCTTAAAGAAGCTTGCTTCATCACCTTACAAGTTATATGTGGATGATCAGGAATTTGTTTATATCGAATACTACACAGACAAGATCAAATATAATCTTGCTAAGAGATATATGAGATTTACTACAGATGCTGCCATGGTTTACATGACATATCTGATTGTATTCGAAAACGAAGTTGAAAATCTAAAACATATCATTGAAGGTTTAAGATATGGTGAAGAGGCTGAAAAAATAGCCCAACTGCTTATCTACTAGGGGGAACAACATGGCAATAGAAGAAATGGAATTGCTAGACATGACCTTTGATAAGAAATACTTAAAAGAGGTTTTATGTCAGTTAAACGAAACAAAGTATTTTTATCCTCAGCCAGCAACAAAGATTGTAAATAATGTAAAAGATGTATTTACAATGACACCTGATGAGGATTACAAGAACATGCTTGATGAATTAAAAGAGCTTGCTGAACATGTAAAGCTTGATACATCAAGTGTAAAAGAAGGATCTATTCATTTCGCAAAAGAAGATTATCGTAAGGCGCTCGATGATGTTAAGAAAGAAGCAAAGCAATATCTTGATATTAAAGAAGAATTTGTGACTGAACGTGGACAGAACCAGGCTGCTTATGGAATCCTAGAAGGTCTTTCTAATACAGAATTAAATATGGATGAGGTTAAAGGATGCGAATATATAGAAGCAAGATTTGGCCGTATTCCTAGAAGAAACAAAGACAAACTTGACTATTATAGAGGACAGTCAATCATGTTCTTAGATCTTGGTGAAGATGCTAAAAGTGTTTATTGTCTCTATATGACAACTAAGGCTGCTATCTTAAAGGTAGATAACATCTTCCAGTCAGTTGGCTTTGAAGAAATTGAAATTCCTGATTTCGTTCATGGTAGAATGGAAGACGCAAAGAAGGAATTATTAGAAGAAATTGAAAGTATGAATACTTCTATTCGTAAGGCAGACAGCCGTTTAGAAGGTATTAGAGATGCACATGAAGAAGTATTATTAAAGATGTATGCAGATCTTACTCTTGCTGCTAGAATTGAAGAATTCAAAGTATTTGTTGTTGATTATCAGTCTAAATATGCTATCTATGGATTTGTACCTGTTAGAGTCGCAAAAGATATTAAGAAGGCTTTTGAAAAGTACAACGTAGAATATCAGGACTTGCCTGCAGATATTTATGGTGATCAGCAGATCATTGCACCAACACTTACTAATAACTATCCATGGGCTAGACCATTTGAAGCAATCTCTAAAGTTAAACAGAGTGATCGTGTGGATACTACTTTAGCCACTGCAGTACTATTCATCTTAGTATTTGCACTTATGCTTGGTGATATTGGTTTAGGTGTTGTGCTTGTGTTACTTGGATTACTTATGAGAAAGAAAGAATCAGGAAAGATGATTACTATTCTTGGTATTGCATCTTTTGTTGGTGGTTTAATTTATGGTGATGCTTTCTACTGTATTCATCTTTATCCATCAGTAATCCCTGTTGCAGATGCATTTAGTTATCAGCGCTTCATTAATGCGATTCTCTTACTTGTTGTAGGACAGTTCTGCATTGGTAAAGTAAAAGCTATCTATAATGAACAATCAATGATTAATAAGGTATTCTCTATCAAGGGTGTCGTTGGCATCGTCATGGGACTTGCAGTAGCTGCTTATGTCGCAATTGCTGTAGATACAACTTGGCATATCTCTTATTTACCATTAGTTGTTGTACTTGTATTAGGCATTGTATTGAACTTCATTAAGAAAGCGCTCTATAAGAAACAATAGAAGGGAGGATACTATGGCTATCTCAAAATTGCAGCTCGTTGAGATAGAATTCCCTGAAACAATGAGTGATGAAGTATTATCTAAGCTTGTTGATTCAGAAAAATTTCATCCAGAGCCAGCATCAAAGTTTGTGGATTCAGTAAGAGGTCTTAAGATCATGAATAAGGATAATCCTTATGCTGATTTATTAGGACGTATGGATGAAGCGGCAGAGAAGTATGGTATTAATATCAATACATCAGAAAAGCCTCAGATCATCAATATTGTAGAAGCAGATGATTACTTCTGCGAATGTCTTGATGAAGCAAACAAAATCGCACGTGTTAAAAATGAATTACAGGTAATGATTGATGAAACAATCAGGCCAAGAAGTACTTGAAATATATGAAGGATCTCGATATAGACTTCGATGACCTTTTCTCAAGCGAATATATTCAGGTTAGATTTGGTAAGTTACCTACAATGAACCTTGATAAGTTATCTTATTATGATTCACAGGAATTCTTATTTAAATCAATCTATCAGGATGCAAAGACATGTTATTGTTTCTATATAACATCTCCTTCTAATGCACCTGAAATAGATAACATATTCTCTTCACTATTCTTTGAACGTATTCATATTCCTGAATTCCTTCATGGAACTCCAGGTGAATCATTAGAAATTATTGAAGAAGAGAATGCAACTGCAGAAGCCTCTATCAAGAAATGTGATGGTAAATTAAGAGATTTATTCAGTAAAAAAGAAAAAGATTTATCAATCATTTATGCTTCATGTCAGGAACTTAATAAGACAAGTGAAGCACAGAGATATGTCGTGGTATTTGGAAACAATGCTGCTATCTATGGTTTCTGTGATAAACATTATGCACACTCTTTAAAAGAAGAACTTGAACAGATGGACAAGGTACATGTTGAAATCAAACCAGCAATGGGAGATTCAAGACTTTATCCACCTACAAAACTCAAGAACAACTGGTTCTCAAGACCATTCAAGATGTTCGTTGAGATGTACGGTGTTCCATCTTATACAGACTTTGACCCAACAAATTTCGTTGCGGTAACATATACATTCTTATTCGGTATGATGTTCGCCGATGTTGGTCAAGGTATCCTGCTTTCAATTATTGGTTTCCTTGCTTATAAATTAAAAGGCATGAAGCTTGGTGAAGTAGGTATGCGTATTGGTATTTCATCTGCAATATTCGGTGTAATCTTTGGCTCAGTATTTGGATCAGAAGAAATACTTGTTCCATTCTTTGCACCAATGGCATCTGAAAATACTATGACGCTATTAGGTGTTGCAATTGGTGTAGGTGTATGTTTAATCATCATCTCAATCCTATTCAATATCTATTTAAATTTGAAGAAGAAACATTGGGGAGAATTACTATTCTCTCAAAATGGTGCCGCTGGTTTAGTATTCTATGTTGCAGTATTAGTACTCGCAATGAATATGTTATTAAACCTTGGCTTAAATATCCCAATGGTATCTATGTCGCAATCTTTATCATTGCCCCACTTGTAATGATCTTCTTAAAAGAACCTCTTACTTACAAACTTGAAGGTAAGAAGATGTTCCCACATGGATTTGGTAACTTCTTTACTGAATCATTCTTCGAAATGATCGAAGTATTGTTGACATTTGTTGCCAACACTATGTCATTCCTACGTGTCGGCGGTTTCGTCTTATCACACGCTGGTATGATGCTTGTTGTTTACACATTAGCTGAAATGGTTGGTGGATTCGGTTATATTATCGTTCTAATTATTGGTAACGCATTTGTAATGTGTCTAGAAGGATTAATTGTCGGTATCCAGGTATTACGTCTTGAATTCTATGAATTATTCAGTCGTTACTATGAAGGTAATGGTAAACCATTTGTATCTATGAAAGAAAGTCTAGAATAACGGAGGAAGAAAAAATGACTACTATCTTAACATTCATTATCCCTGCATTAATTGTTGTATTATTATCTTTACCACTAGTAAATGTATTCAAAGGTAAAGTTACTGCTAAGAGCGCTAAAATGCGTCTTGGTACTCATATCTGTGGTTTCTTTGGTGCTGTAGCACTTGTATTATTCCTTACATATGCAAATAGCCCAGTATTAGCTGCTGGTGCTGACAAGATGACTGGTTCTATCGCTCAGGGTCTTGGCTTCATTGGTGCTGCTCTTGCAACTGGTTTATCTGCTCTTGGTGCTGGTATTGCCGTAGCTGCTGCTGCTCCTGCTGCAATTGGTGCATTCTCTGAAAATGCTGAAAACTTCGGTAAATCATTGATCTTCGTTGCCTTAGGTGAAGGTGTTGCCATCTATGGTCTATTAATCTCAATCTTAATTATCAACACACTATAGGAGATTACTATGAAGTTCTTTCTGATCAGTGATAATATCGATACCCTCACTGGTCTAAGACTCGTGGGTATTGAAGGCAAAGTTGTTCATACCCGTCATGATTTCTTAACCTTACTTGAAAATAAGATGAGAGATCCTGAAATCGCAATTATCTTAGTGACTACTAAGTTAATTGAACTTTGTCCTGATATTATCTCAGAAATTAAATTAAAACAGCCAAAGCCTCTTATTACAGAGATTCCTGACCGTCATGGTCATTCTAAGATTGGTGAAGCCATCGATGGTTATGTCTCTGAAGCAATAGGCGTTAAGTTATAGGAGAGTATACAATGGAAGAAAATCAAGAAGTATTTCTCTCAATGAAGAATGAGATTGAAAAACAGTCTCAAAGAGAAGTCGATGCAATCATGGCTGAAGTAAAGAAGATTGAAGAAGAAGCTTATTCTTCTATGCGTGCTGAAGCTAAGAAAGATGCAGATTTAAGACTAAAACAGGAATTAGATGAAATGCAGTCAGAATCAGCTGCGGAAATTTCTGAATCCCATGTTGAGAGACAGAAAAAGCTTATTAATAAACGTGATGAGTATGTAACTACAATCTTCAAGAAGGCAAGAGAAGAATTAGTTGCATTTACAAAAACACCTGAATACAAAGAGTTCATGGTCAATAAGGCTAAGAAGCTTGCAGGTGATTATATGCCTCATTCAGTTATTTATGTAAAAGAAGAAGACTTAGATCTTGCTGATGATTTAAAAGCTGCTTATGGTGATGCTGAAGTGAAAGCTGGAGATATCACTATTGGTGGTTTAATTGTTGAAAACACAGAAAGCTCTATTGTTCATGATGAAACATTAGAATTCGCATTAAAGAATCAGAAAGAATGGTTCATCCAGCATTCTGGTTTAATCATTAATAAATAAAAGAAGGGGGATAAACAAGTTGAAAGAAAATCTAATTTATTCAATCAACGGCCCGGTTGTTAAAGTAAAAGATACAGATGCCTTTTCAATGCTTGAAATGGTGTATGTAGGTAACAGTAAATTAATGGGTGAAGTTATCTCTATTACTAAAGAATTTACTACTATCCAGGTTTATGAAACAACTACAGGTCTTAAACCAGGTGAACCAGTATTCCCAACAGGTCAGCCTATTTCTGTAACACTCGGTCCTGGTATCTTAAGAAATATTTATGATGGTATCGAAAGACCACTAGAAGAAATCGCAAAAGAAAGTGGTGCTTTCATTCCTACAGGTAGTGCTGTAGAACCACTAGATACAAAGAAATTATGGGATGTCACTTTAACTGTTAAAGTAGGTGACCATGTTGAAGGTGGTACTGTATATGCCAAGATTCCTGAAACAGACATGATCGAACATAGATGTATGGTTATGCCAGGTATGTCAGGTACAGTTACTGAAGTGAAAGAAAATGGTCAGTATACAATTAATGATGTAGTTATGGTCTTCACTGATGATGAAGGTGTAGCTCATGAATGTACATTAACTCAAAGATGGCCAATCAAGACACCTCGTCCAGTCCATAAACGTTTACCTATCAGTATGCCACTAGTTACTGGTCAGCGTGTTATCGATACATTGTTCCCTATCGCAAAAGGTGGAACAGCTGCAATCCCAGGAGGATTCGGTACTGGTAAGACAATGACTCAGCATCAGCTTGCTAAATGGTGTGATGCCGATATTATCGTCTATGTAGGTTGTGGTGAACGTGGTAACGAAATGACTCAGGTTCTTGAAGAATTCTGTGAACTCGTTGACCCTAAGAGTGGTAAGCCATTAGTAGACAGAACTGTCCTCATTGCGAATACATCTAACATGCCAGTTGCTGCCCGTGAAGCATCTATTTATACAGGTGTAACACTTGCTGAATATTATCGTGACATGGGTTACCATGTTGCTATCATGCTGACTCAACATCTCGTTGGGCTGAAGCCTTAAGAGAAATCTCTGGTCGTCTTGAAGAAATGCCAGCAGAAGAAGGTTTCCCAGCTTACTTACCTTCTAGATTATCTCAGTTCTATGAAAGAGCTGGTTATATGGAGAACTTAAATAACACAAATGGTTCAGTTACAATCATCGGTGCCGTATCTCCACAGGGTTCTGACTTCTCAGAACCAGTTACTCAGAATACTAAGCGTTTCGTACGTACATTCTGGGCACTTGATAAAGCACTAGCTTATGCAAGACACTATTTCGCTATCAACTGGAATTTATCTTATTCAGAATATATTCCAGATCTTGAAAGATGGTATTCAAAGAATGTTGATCCTAAATTCATGAGAGATAGACAGGAATTGGCTTCTATTCTTGCAGAAGAAACTAAATTAATGGAAATCGTACAGTTAATGGGTTCTGACGTTTTACCAGATGATCAGAAGCTTGTTATTGAAGTAGCCAGAGTAGTTCGTGTAGGTTACTTGCAGCAGAACGCTTTCCACAAAGATGATACTTATGTACCACTTGAAAAACAGCTTAAGATGATGGAAGTAATCCTTTACTTAAATGACCGTTGTCAGCAGGTTGTTGCTCAGGGTAAACCTATTCGTACAATCATTGAAACAGGTATCTTCGATGAAGTTGTTAAGATGAAATATGATGTACCTAATAATGATTTAAGTAAATTTGATTACTATTATAAAAAGATTGATGCAATTTGTGCATCTATTGACTAAGGAGGGGTAACATGGCACTTCAATATGTAGGTTTAAGTGAAATTAATGGACCACTCGTCGTATTAGATCACGTTAAAGATGCATCTTATGATGAAATGGTTGAACTACAGTTAAAAGATGGTTCAACACGTTCTGGTCGTATTGTAGAAATTGAAGGTGAAAGAGTTGTTGTTCAGGTATTTGAAGGAACAAACGCTTTATCACTTGCGAATACTAAGACAAGACTATTAGGTCATCCAATGGAATTACCATTATCAATGGAAATGCTTGGCCGTGTCTTCTCTGGTGCAGGTAGACCAATTGATGGTCTAGGAGATATTTATGCTGAAAAGAGTGCTGATATCAACGGTCAGCCTCTTAACCCAGTTTCTCGTGTATATCCAAGAAACTATATCAACACAGGTATTTCTTCTATTGACTGTCTAATGACTCTAATCAGAGGTCAGAAGCTACCAATCTTCTCAGGTTCTGGTTTACCTCATAACCAGTTAGCTGTACAGATTGTTAAGCAGGCTAAGATTGCTGATGAAGCAGGACAAGGCTTCGCTGTTGTCTTTGCTGCAATGGGTGTTACAAATGACGTAGCTAACTACTTCAGAAGATCATTTGAGGAAGCAGGGGTTATGCAGAGAGTTGTTATGTTCATGAACTTATCTAATGACCCAATCATTGAACGTATCTTAACACCTCGTTGTGCATTAACTGCTGCTGAATATCTTGCATTTGAACATGATATGCATGTTCTTGTAATCTATACTGATGTCACTTCTTATTGTGAAGCATTACGTGAATTCTCTTCAAGTAAGGTGAATCCCAGGTCGTAAAGGTTACCCAGGTTATCTTTATTCTGACCTTGCTTCATTATATGAAAGAGCTGGTATTTCTAAGGGTGCTAAAGGTTCTGTTACACAGATTCCAATCCTTACAATGCCTAACAACGATATCACACATCCAGTTCCTGACTTAACTGGTTACATCACAGAAGGACAGATCACTCTTGATCCTGAATTAAATGCGACTGGTATTTATCCACCAGTTGGTGTTCTTCCATCACTTTCAAGACTTATGAAGGATGGTATCGGTGAAGGCTTTACAAGAGCCGACCACCAGGATGTTGCCAACCAGTTATTTGCATGTTATGCCCATGTACAAGATGTTAAGTCATTAACATCAGTTATCGGTGAAGATGAATTATCAGATACTGATAAGAAATATATGGAATTTGGTCGTCTTTTCGAGCAGCACTTCCTTAATCAGGGATTCGATACAAACAGATCTATCGAAGAAACCCTAGACCTTGGATGGTTACTATTATCAGTTCTTCCAAAGAATACATTGGATCGTATTGATAATGCTGTTGTAGATAAATTCTATGATCATGAAAAAGCAGTCAAAGAATTTAATTTACACGAAGATGTAGTCATCAAAGAATTGAAAGACGCTGTAACTAATGGCTAATCAGGTTGTCCCTACTAAAGGGAATTTGATGGCAACCAAGAAGTCTCTTGAACTTGCTAGACTTGGTTATGACCTGCTCGATAAGAAAAGAAATGTCTTAATTAAAGAAATGATGTCATTACTTGATGATGTAAAAGAAATCCGTGATGACATCACTGACTCTTATGATCGTGCTTATGCAGCATTACGTGAAGCAAATGAATCTTTAGGTATTATTTCTGATGTTGTAGAAGGTGTACCTATTGATGAAGGTATTAGTGTTAAGTATCGTTCAGTTATGGGTGTAGAATTACCTAAGATTGAATATGAGAAAACACCATTAAGAGTTGGTTATGGTTTTGAACGTGCGAACTCTAAGGTAGACTATGCTTATATCTGTTTCTATCATGTAAAAGAAATGACAGTAAAGCTTGCAGAAGTAGAAAACTCTGTATATCGTCTAGCGAATAATATTCGTAAGACACAAAAGCGTGCTAACGCATTACAGAACATCTCTATCCCTCGTTTTGAAGCGACTGTAAAGATGATTACAGAAGCCTTGGATGAAAAGGACAGAGAAGAATTCTCAAGACAGAAAGTTATTAAAGCACAAAAGAATAGACAAGAAGCTGCAAAAAGAAAGGCATAAACTGGTACCTCGTGTACCAGTTTTTTTTATATATAGAATTAGAAAATAACCGCTTTATGCAGTATAAATAAGTAGAGCATAAAGTGAGGTGTATGAAATTATGAGATTTGTCCAGAAATTAAAAAATATGATATCAAGTTGGTTGAATTATAAAACTCGCACCAATGGTGCGAGAAATGGAGAAGTGCATGGGAAAGAATGAAATTGTGGGATATGAACCACTTGTGGATGATTTAAAAGATTTGATCCATAAAAAGCAGTATCAGGTTCTGAAATCAATCAATTCAGAAACTGTAAATTTGTATTGGGAAATTGGAGAAGAAATTTATAGACAGCAGGAAGAAAATGATTGGGGAAAATCAATTGTTCAAGTACTCTCAACAGAATTGCAAAAAGAGTTTCCCGGAGCAAAGGGATATTCAGCAGCCAATCTGTGGCGAATGCGTAATTTTTATTTAACTTACCGTGATTCTGAAAAACTCGCACCATTGGTGCGAGAAATTAGCTGGAGCAATAACATCATTATTATGGAAAAGTGTAAGGATGATTTGCAAAGGGAATTTTACATTCAGATGGTGAAAAGATATGGATGGACAAAACGCATCTTAACTAATTTTATCGAAGCACAGACCTATGAGAAATATTTGTTGAATCAGACGAATTTTGATTTAACGCTTCCGGTAGAGCAAAGTGTACAGGCTAAGCTTGCGGTAAAAGATGAATATACATTTGATTTTGCGGAATTGTCACCTGAATACTCTGAACACGAATTAGAAATGCAACTATGATATAAACACACATACAACAAAACAACCATCACTGTAATCAGAAAAATCCTAATAATGCTGCACATATAGCGAACAATAATAACCATGCAGAACAGTGCAATCCTAATAATTCAGCATATCATTCAAGTTGTGGAAAAAAGTAATGGCATGAACTAAAAGTGACAATGTTCAAATAAATATTTCCATTCGTACTGGATGGAAAACAGAACTTGAAAACCCTGCACGTATCTATTCTGTTGAGGAAGGTGAGAGTATCATATTTCTTGACTTGCTTCGTATTGAAAATATCTGGTACAGTATCACATCATCAGGTATTCTAAATTCATATTTCTGATATTAAAAGGTAATGTAGAGGAAATATTGAAACAGATATTATAGAAAAATCTATTACCACATTAAGGCTCTTGTTGTGATGCCTGACCATATACATGTCTTTATAGATGTACCACAAACTGCTGCTTCCTATGATGTTGTAGGGACTTTTAAAGATATAAGTGCTATTGAACTATTCAAGGCATTTCCACAATTAATACAATCCTATGCAGGATGCGGTATTTTATGGTCTAGAGGATATTTTGTATCTACAGTAATTAAGATAATATTAAGGAGCAGAAAATGATAACTGATAAAGAACATAAAAGACATCTTAAAAAATTTCATAAACTTTCTGACAGGCATATCCTGGCTGTAGAAACCGATATGTCTTCTTCTGATATACAAAAAGTTGCAAAGCTTTCGAATAAGATCAGAAAAGCAGGTAACGAACTTGTTGGTCTTATGAGAAAGAATTATGACCAGCTTATGCGTACAAAGAGATACCGTAAATTACTGTTTCTTTATGGTGATTCTAAAGATAAGGATAAACGAAAAACTTATGCTGAACAACTTAATGAAATGCAGAAAGCTTATAATATTACATGGGAATACTGCAGAACGTCTATGATTCCAATAGGCAAGAAATATGGTGTAGACGCTGTATTTGCTCTGACTAAAGCCGAAGATATTTGGCGTGGCATGGAAAAATGTTTATATGGCAATGGTAATGTTTTACATTTTTCTAAATACGGAGAACTGCCTTGTATTCGTGCAAAGCAGATAAATTGTGGTATACCTATATCCGTTACAGATAATAAACTTCATTTCAAACTTGGCAGGATGGTATTTGGAATACAAATAAATGATAGATTTCAACAGGATGAAGTAGATGCTGTTTTATCATATCTTTCCGAATCTGAGATCTTGGATGACAGGGCTGTCAACACTCTTATTAAAGATGGCTGTTGCATAGATACATACAGACCATGCTATGCTACGCTTGTTCCCAGGATGATAAGAGGTAAATACAGAGTATACCTGCATCTTACTATCGAGGGTAAAGCGAAGCCAAAATATGACAAGCATGGCAATCCAAGACATAAATATGGCAAAGGAATCATCGGTGCTGATATTGGTACACAGACTGTTGCTTATACATCTGATACTGAGGTGGGCTTGAAGAATCTCTCAGAGCGTGGCAACAGTATTCAGACTTCTGAGAGAAAGGAACGTCTGCTATACCGTGCAATGGACAGGTCAAGACGTGCAACTAATCCTCAGAATTATAATGATGACGGTACTGTTAAAAAAGGTCGCAAAACCTGGATTTATTCTAATCGTTATAAGAAATTAAAAGAAAAACATTCTGAATTATGTCGTATTAATGCTATAAATAGACAGCTTGCAATAAATGAAGACGCTAACCATTTAAGAAGTCTTGGAGATATATTTGTCACTGAACCTAAAAATGCAGGCAAACTTATGAGACGAGCTAAAGAAACTACGGTCAATAGCAAAGGCAAGTTTAATAGGAAAAAGCGTTTTGGCAGATCCATAAAGAATAGATGTCCTTCTGGGTTTCAAACTGCTGTAGAACAGAAATTCAAGGTATCAGGTGGTATATATATTGAAGTATCTAATGATTATAGAGCCTCACAGTACGACCATACTATTGATGAGTATATCAAAAAGAAACTATCTGACCGAATGTATAAGCTGCAAGATGGTACTGAGGTACAAAGAGACTGGTATTCATCATTCCTATTATACTGTTACGATTACAAAACCAAAGATATAGATAAAAACAAATGTATTTCTGAATTTGATAAGTGTTACAGCAAAGAAAATTGGATAATAGAAATCAAGTAAAAATTCAAAAAAATTATCAGTAATTTTTCTTGGTTTTTACTGCATGCTGAAAACCCCTGAAGAAAAGCGCTTTTTTTCAGGGTGGTTTAGGTGTATAATCTGGTTGTTATTTATTGTACGGTATAACTCACCAGTTTGCACATGCTATAAATTATTCGT
>ENA-OQEN01000081-OQEN01000081.1-human-gut-metagenome-genome-assembly--contig:-NODE-81-length-36379-cov-2.940224_pt1 | contig 36379 bp, 42 predicted proteins | sample MGYA00242791_ERZ504627 | MGnify/ENA primary metagenome ERZ504627 (study PRJEB26092, sample SAMD00036316) | human gut metagenome | host: Homo sapiens | study: EMG produced TPA metagenomics assembly of... | reverse complement strand
CACGCTGACCGCCTTTCCCCAGCTGCGTGTATCAAAACGCCATTTGAAATGGGATAGGGTAATCCTGCGCGATATTGCGAGCCTATCGCTTCTGACCTGTGTCCAGCAATCCATCATGAATTTCGGTATTCTAATGGTGCAGGGGCTGGTCAACAGCTTCGGCCCGGTTATTATGGCAGCCTTCGCCGCCGCAGTAAAAATCGACTCCTTTGCCTATATGCCCGTGCAGGATTTTGGGAACGCCTTCTCCACCTTCATTGCCCAAAACTACGGCGCAGGCGAAAAGGAGCGCATTCGAAAGGGAATCCGCAGCGCGGCGGCCTGCTCCATGGTGTTTTGCCTTGCAGTCAGCGCAGCGGTTTGCCTCCTGGCCCGCCCGCTGATGGGGCTGTTTGTCTCCCCCGCGGAGACGCAGATTATCGCCGCCGGGATGCGCTATCTGCGGATCGAAGCGTCCTTTTATTGCGGCATCGGCCTTTTATTCCTACTCTATGGTTTTTACCGAGCGATCCAAAAGCCCGGCGTTTCCGTTGTGTTGACGGTGATCTCCCTCGGCACGCGGGTTGCGCTCGCCTATGCGCTCTCCGCCATCCCATCAATCGGCGTGACGGGGATCTGGGTCTCCGTTCCGATCGGATGGCTGCTCGCGGATTTAGCCGGAATCTTTTTCTATCCCTTCCTTTCGCGCAGGGCGCGGAAAAACGCTTCCCCCGCGCTGTATCGGTAGAATCGGCGCGTTCAAACCAGCCTGCTTCCATCAATTCGTTCATTGCCGCCGGAATTTTGCGGAATTTTTTGTAATTTCCGCTTGTTCCGGCGGTAAAGTTATGCTATGATGATTTTAGTCATGCAAACGTTTACGATAAAAGAGGAGGTACCCTATGAAACAGCTCAATATCGGCATCATCGGCGCCGGGCGGATCGGCAAGCTCCACGCGCAGTCATTACATACGCCGTGCCCGCTGCGCGCGTTTACGGCATCACGGACGTCCGCACAGATGGGCTACCGGAGCTCAAAGAGAAGTTCGGCATTGAAAAAATTTATGCATCCATAGACGACATGCTCGCGGACGATCAAATCGATGCGGTGCTCGTCTGCTCCTCCACGGATACGCACGCGGATATTGCCATCCAGGCGGCCAAGGCGGGGAAGCACATCTTTTGCGAAAAGCCCGTGGACCTCACGCCCGAAAAGGTGGAGGCCGTGCTCAAAGCAGTCGAACAAGCGGGCGTCAAATTGCAGGTGGGCTTCAACCGCCGCTTTGACCACAACTTTGCGCGTCTGCGCGAGCTGGTCGATCAGGAGAAGATCGGTAAACTGGAGCTTGTCAAGATCACCTCCCGCGACCCGGAGCCGCCACCCGCGGAATACGCGGCGAGCTCGGGCGGCATGTTCCTCGATATGACGATCCATGATTTCGATATGGCGCGCTTTCTGGCGGGCAGCGATATCGAATCGCTCTATGTGCAGGCCGCCTGCCTCGTGGATCCCGCCATCGGGGAGGCGGGCGACGTGGATTCCGCCGTTATCACCCTGAAATTCAAAAACGGCGCGCTCGGCGTGATCGACAACAGCCGCCGCGCGGCCTACGGCTACGACCAGCGCATCGAGGTATTCGGCTCCAAGGGCGCGGCGCAGGCGCAGAACGACACGCCCACCACCGTTACGCTCGCCACGCAGGATGGCGTGATGGGCGACAAACCGCTCTATTTCTTCTTGGAGCGGTACATGCAATCCTTCCGCGATGAGATGATCGCGTTTGTGGACGCGGTGCTTTACGACCTGCCTACGCCCACAACGGGGAAGATGGGCTGCAATCCATCCTCGTCGGTCTCGCGGCGAAGAAGAGCGTGGCGGAAGGCCGGCCGGTGGAGCTGTGCGAAGTATACGGTGAATAATGTCCTGCAAAAATCTCTGTTTGTATCATCTAAAATCTAATCTCTGCAATCTGTAATCGGAGGTTTTATTATGCATATCAAAGGCCCGAAAGAATATCCGTTCGGCTATACGCCAATTACCACAATGGGCGATCAGGAGCAGAACACGCGCATGGATTTTGGCCTGCTGCGCCTCGCGCCCGGTCAGCGTTTTACCGAAGCGCAGCATCTGGAGCGCGCCTATTTGCTCATTCACGGCGAGGTCACCCTCGAATGGGATGGCGAAAAGCAGACGGTCTCGCGCGAAAACTGCTTTGATTTCTCCCCTTGGGTGCTGCATGTGCCAAACGACGTGGAAGTGACCATCACCGCGGGGGCGGACAGCGAATTGACCGTTCACCGCACCGATAACGAAACCATGTTTGACGCGAAGCTCTACACCCCGGAGGAATGCGCCAGCGAGGAGCGCGGCAAGGGCACAATGCGGGAGGCCTCCACGCGGATTGTGCGCACGGTGTTCGATCATTCCAATGCGCCGTATGCCAACCTGGTGGTGGGCGAGGTAATCGGCTTCCCCGGCAAGTGGTCGAGCTACCCGCCGCACTGGCACCCGCAGCCGGAGATCTATTTTTACCGCTTTCTGCCGGAAAATGGCTACGGCTTCGCGGAGCTCTCGGAGGACGTGGTCAAAACGCACAACAATAGCACAGTGCTGATCACCAAAAAAGAGACGCATCCGCAGACTACCGCGCCGGGCTACGCGATGTGGTACCTATGGGTGATCCGCCACCTGGAGAACGACCCGTATATCACGCCGACCTTCCTCCCGGAGCACCTGTGGGTGACAGAGCCGGGCGCGGAGATGTGGCCCCCTGAAAAATGACAAAAAGGAAAGCGCCGAGACGATTCGAGACGATTCCCTTCGCTTCCCTTTCCCTTCACTTAAAACAGAGGTGATCTTATCATGAAGCTAACCATGGCGCAGGCCCTTGTGAAATTTCTCGATAACCAGTACGTCTGCTTCGACGGGCGGGAGGAGAAATTTGTAAACGGCGTGTTCGGCATTTTCGGCCACGGCTGCGTGGTCGGCATCGGGCAGGCGCTCGAGCAGGGCGGCCACAGCCTCACCTATTACCAGGGCCACAACGAGCAGGGCATGGCGCACGCCGCCATGGCCTATGCAAAGCAGAACCGCAGGCGCAAAATTATTGCCTGCACCTCCTCCATCGGCCCCGGCGCGCTGAATATGGTCACCGCCGCCGGCACGGCCACGGCCAACCGTATCCCGCTGCTGCTCCTGCCGGGCGATACCTTTGCCTGCCGCCAGCCGGACCTGTGCTCCAGCAGATTGAGCAGACGGGCTGCTATGAGACCACTGCCAACGACGCGTTCCGCGCCGTGTGCAAATATTGGGACCGCATCGCCCGCCCCGAGCAGCTCATGACGGCGGCGATCAACGCAATGCGTGTGCTCACGGACCCGGCCGAGACGGGCGCAGTCTGCCTTGCCATGCCGCAGGATGTGGAGGGCGAAGCGTTCGACTACCCCGATTACTTCCTGCAAAAGCGCGTGTGGTATCTGGACCGCCGCCTCCCCGTTGCCCGGGAAATCGAAGCGGCGGCAAAGCTGATCGCAAACGCAAAGCGTCCCCTGCTCATCGCGGGCGGCGGCGTGACCTACAGCGAGGCGGAGGATGCGCTGCTCGCGTTCGCCGAGCGCTTCTCCATCCCCATCGGGGAGACGCAGGCGGCAAGGGCCAGCTCCCGTGGGACCACCCGCTCAACCTAGGCGGCATCGGCGTGACGGGCGGCGCGGCGGCAAACGCGCTCGCCAAGGAGGCCGATCTCGTCATCGCAGTGGGCAGCAGGTTGACGGATTTCACCACCGCCTCCAAATGGGGCTTTCAGCACCCGGATGTGAAGCTGCTTGGCGTCAACGTCTGCGCTTTCGACGCATTGAAGATGGATGCGCAAACGGTCATCGCGGACGCGAAGGAAACGCTCTCCGCCCTCCTCCCCGCCCTGGCGGAAACGGGCTATCAGGCACAGTGGGGCGGGCGAATCCGGGAAGTGAAGGATGCATTCACTGCGGAGGTCGACCGCCAGTATGCCGTTGATCTGCCGGAGGGCCTTTCCCAGACGCGCGCGCTTGGGGAAATCAACCGGGCGATCGCGCAGGATTCCATCATCGTCGGCTCTTCGGGCAGCCTGCCGGGCTGTTTGCAGCGGCTGTGGCGACCGGGCGCAAAGCACACCTACCATCTGGAATACGGCTTCTCCTGCATGGGCTACGAGATCTGCGGCGCGCTGGGCGTGAAGCTCGCGGAACCGGAAAAAGAGGTTTACGCCATGGTGGGCGACGGCAGCTTTCTGATGCTGCACAGCGAGCTTTACACCGCCGTGCAGGAGGGCGCGAAGATCAACGTTCTGCTCTTTGACAACACGGGATGGGGCTGCATCGAAAACCTGCAAAACGAGCAGGGCACCGAAACCTTTGGCACGCGCTTTACGCGCCGCAACCCGGAAACAGGCCTGCTCGACGGGGCTGTTGTGCCCATTGACTTTGCCAAGTGCGCGGCGGGCTACGGCTGCAAAACCTACACGGCCACAAATGTGGAGGAGCTGCGCGCGGCGCTGGCGGACGCAAAACGGCAGACCGTGCCGACGCTCATCGACATCAAGGTTGTCCACGGCAGCATGAGCCATGGGTACGACGCATGGTGGCGCGTGGGCGTGGCGGAGGTTTCCGCAAGCGAAACCGTGCAAAAGCCTACGGCGCGATGCAGGAAAACATCAAAAAAAGCGCGGTTATATTAAACATACAATAAAGAGGGGTTGTATACCAATGCTGGACGCAAACAAAGTCCGCCTGGCCATCGCGCCGATCGCGTGGACGAACGACGACCTGCCGACCTCGGCGCGGAGAATACCTTTGAGCAGTGCATCAGCGAGATGGCGCTCAGCGGTTTTACCGGCAGCGAGATCGGCAACAAATATCCAAAAGATGTCGAAACGCTCAAGCAGAAGCTTACAATCCGCGGGCTGCAAATCTGCAACGCCTGGTTCTCCTCCACCCTGCTCTCCGAGGGATATGACGCGACGATCAAAGCTTTCATCGAGCACCGCGATTTTCTCCACGCGCTGGGCGCAAAGGTGATCGGAGCCTCTGAGCAGGGCAACAGCATCCAGGGCAAGCCCGTGAGCATCTTTGGCGACAAGCCGGTTTATTCCGAGGAGGAATGGGCGCTCGTCGCGCGCGGCTTCAACGAGATGGGCCGGCTCGCGCGGGAAAAGGATATGATATTCACTGTGCACCACCACATGGGCACGGGCGTGCAGACCGAGGCGGAGATCGACCGGCTGATGGAGCTGACCGATCCGAATTTGGTCTACCTGCTCTATGACACGGGCCACCTCGCCTTCTCCGGCGAGGATGCGCTGCGGGTGCTCCGGAAATATGCGAAGCGCGTCAAGCACGTGCACCTCAAGAGCGTGCGCAACGACGTGGTGGCAAAGGCAAAAGCCGGGGGCTACTCCTTCCTCGACGCGGTGCGCGCAGGCGCGTTCACGGTGCCGGGCGACGGCGATTTCGACTTCCAGCCGGTGTTCGACATCCTCGCGGAGAATGGATACGAGGGCTGGGTGGTCGTGGAGGCCGAGCAGGACCCGGCAAAGGCGAACCCGTTTGAATACGCCGTGATGGCGAGAGAGTATATCCGCAGGACGGCGGGGTTGTAAGCCACAGAAGAAAATACCATCAAACGATGCCCGGCGCGGTTCATGGTGAACCGCGCCGGGCATTTGCCTTTGTTGAACTTTATGCTTTAAAAACGATTTCCGGTCTCATCTTCGATATACACAACATAAGTCCATTCCTTGTAATAACGGCTCCACATATAATTAATCGAATAGCTTTTTCCACTTTCCATTCTTTGAAAACGGTCTTCACTTAACCGAATCCTCTGCTCTCCGACCATGACATAATATTTCCCATCCTCTGCAATTTTTCGTGATCCGTCCGGAATCTCTTTCGTAGAATGGAACCCCTGTGAAAACGCAAAAACAGAGAAGCAGGTGAACGAAACGGCCAGCACAGTTCCGATAGAAAGCACCTTCTTCAATGCACCTTTTGGTTTGATATCGTTTATGCCGCATAAATAGAGCAGCCGAATCCAGAGCAACACCTCGATCGGGATTACGATAAGACCAAGATTGGCTATCACCGCAATGATTTCCGTTAGGTAAAAAGCGGTTTCCTCAAACACGCCGAAAGCGACGCCGAGCAGGGCGAGTACTTCCACGGCGCAGGAAGCGATCAGTGCGATCGACATCTTTTGTTTTTCCTTGAGATAATTCATTTCCTCGTTCACTAAACCATTCCTCCATCCCCAACAAGCCTATCAAATAGCCGCTCATTTAGCCTGCCGCAGAACACTTAAAACTGATTGCCCTCTTTATCTTCAATAAATTGAACATCCGACCAGCCAGTGAAGAAACGATTCCAATTGTAGTCAATCACATATAACTCGCCTTCCTTGATCCGGTTATACTGTTCTTCCGTCACCTTAAGCTTTTGTTTTTGACTACCTGCAATAATATAATATTTTCCATTCGTCTCAAGCTTTTTTACACCATTCACAAATTCCATATTAGAATGTACGCTCTGTGAAAACACAAAACCAGAAAAAATCGTAAACAGGAGCGAAAATACGACAAATACTGATAACGCTTTGGAGAATTTCGACTTCGCTTGCAAGCCTTCTTTTTTGCACAGGCGGATCAGCCGCAGCCAGATAAACAACTCAAGGGGAATGATCAGCATGCCAATCCACACGATAACTGCCAAACACTCATGCAGATAAAACGCCGTCTCCTGAAACAATCCGCCCGCGACCCCCAGCAGGGACAGCACTACTGCGGCACAGGAAACGATCAGCGCGATCGACATCTTTTGTTTTTCTTTGAGATAATTCATTTCCATCTAGAAATCTCCTCCCAACGCTCGGCTTTTTTAACGCATTCATACGCGTCGATAATTCCTCCCGACATCACTTGATTTTGTAGTGCATTCAGCTTTTTCGTACCCGCTTTCAGCACGGTTGCGATCTCCGCCGCATTCAATGCGGGGTTGGCGCTTTTCACCAAGGCCGCAATCCCGGTGACGCAGGCGGCGGCAGCGGAGGAGCCGCCGCTGTAGATAACGCTGCCGTCCGGCGTTAAGCCAAGATATCCTTGCCTGGCGCGGCGATGTCGGCCTCCCGCCCGTAACCTGAGAGTTCACAGATATTTCCCCGGTTGTCTGCCGCCGCAACGCACAGCACATTCTCCAGAGGGAAACAGGCCGGGTAGACGGGCGTTCGCGCCAAATCAGCGTCATATTTTCCGGCGGAACAGACAAACAGGATATCGCCGTATCGTTTCATAACCGCTTCCAATTTTGCATTGTAGTTCGTTGAATCCCAACTGCAATTGATGATCCGAACGCCGAGCGCATGCGCGTATTCGATTGCCGCGATCGCATCGTTGAGGTCGCCCGAAAAGCCGCTCATGAATTTCAGCGGCACGATGGTCACGCCGGGCGCAATGCCGGCCATAGGGGAACCCTCCGCATGGGAGGCCGCAATGATGCTCGCAAGATAGGTGCCGTGATGGTCGTGGAGATAGCTGTCAAAAACAGATGCGCTGCCGCCGAAGAAATCCCAGCCATGGAGTCGTCGATATAACCGTTCTGGTCGTCGTCGCGCCCATTTTGCTTTTCAACGGGGTTTTTATAAATGCTGGCTGAAAGCGCCGGGCTTTCAATCTGGAGCCCGGTATCCAGAATGCCTACGAGCACTTCCGGCGAGCCTTTGGTTATTTCCCACGCTTTCAGAATATTGAGGTCCACTTCGCTGCGGCCCTTGATCCCTTCGATTGCCTGCCCGTGATTCCGAAGCGCCCATTGCTGCTCAAAGGAAGCGGGTAAATTGGATAGGGAATTTTTCTGATGCTGCATTATCAAAACCAATATGGCAATGATGCCTAACATGCACAACACGGCAATGGCCGATGATATGATGTATTTTCTACGTTTTGTCATGGAAAACCAGCCGCCTATCTCCCCTCAAATACTTTATAATCTACACGTTTAAATAATCTTGAAGCTGGATTGACTCACGAAATCCAAAATCGAAATTTATACCAGCCCGCCTCCCCCTCCTCCGATTGATACGCCTCCGCCTGTTACCGTAAACACACCATGCCCATATTTTGATTCTATGCGGGCCGAGAGATCTCTTCTGGAATTTTGAAAAACCGTACAGGCGGCGTAGCCGGATGAAATCAGATCAAAAAACAAGCCGTGGGACGCCCTTTGCCAAAAGGTGAAGACCAGCCTTTGTTTGGAACAACCTCCATCTGCGCGGTCCGGACGGAGCTTTGATTTGGCCCTCTCAATTCCACTTCACACATTTCATTCATAGAATCCATATCGCAGCCCCAGGAGATCGCAATTTTATCTTTCAATACGGACACAATGGGATCTGACATCCATTGAAAACCAATATGCACAAAATAAGAAACCGGTTTTTTGGTTTCCGCCCGGTTATCGTAGATTACCCAGGCATATTTTAATGTGGAAGTGCTGATGAGGGAGGCTGAAGTTGTGACTTGGTCCTCCTGCTTCACCTGTTCCGGGCTTTGATAATCTGATTGCTGCTCCATCGCCATTCTCAACAGCTTGATTTCTTCATCATTTTTTCCATAATATTCTGCCAGTTCCTCATTTGTCATAGCCCGCATGCTTGTAATCATCTGCCGGTTCATCATTATATCCTCTTCACGGAAGCCGACGCATCGCAACTGCTCATCCGTAGCATTTACCAGCAATTCCATCATGCTCAATTCATCAATTGGGCTGACAACTGTTCGGAGCGATACCGATTCGGGGCAAGTTTTGATTTTAGAGGCCAGCTCCAATTTCTGCGCATCCTTCATCGTATGCAATAAATTTTGGGGATATCCGAACTCAACCATTATCCGCTCCGCGTCCTTCACCGCTAAAACCGCATAGCATCGTTCTTCATCGAAGCCATAAGCCGCCAGCAGAGATGATGCGAGCACAAGGAGCGAACATCCGACACATGCAATTGCTTTCCACCATTTTTTATGCCTTCCCAACCCAATCTCTCCATTTTTAAATATTTATTTACCTAGAAATCCATCTCTTTCCCCAAATCCATATGATTTTTACCCTGTATTTGATGATAATGTATGATTATAGTATATAAAACTGGATTGTTTTGTCAATGCTATTTCCCTCCCATCCTCCCTTTTTCCATTTGAGCCTAGGCGGCGAACGCTTGCATTCCCAACACAATTGCGATAAACTAAACAAGCAACCAGAACGGTTCCAAAAGAGAAACAGAAAACGAAAAAACAATGAGGTGACAATTTGAACCCCGGAGACTGTAAAAACAAAACCTGCAACCACTATGAAACCTATCTGCAAATTTTGCGCGCGGAGCTCGTGCCAGCATTGGGCTGCACGGAGCCAATTGCAATCGCCTATGCCGCTGCCGTGGCGCGCAGGGTGCTGGGCGAAATGCCCAAGCGCATCATCGCCGCTTGCAGCAGCAACATCATCAAAAACGTGAAGAGCGTGATCGTGCCCACCACCGGCGACCTGCGCGGCATTGAGGCAAGCGCGATCCTGGGCGCGGTTGCGGGCCGCGCGGACCGTGAACTGGAGGTGCTCTCCTGCGTGCAGCCGGAGGATGTGGAGCAGACGCGCCGCCTGCTGGAAAGCGGTATGTGCAAAACAGAATTGCTGCGCAGCGATTCCTGCCTGCATATCCGTATCACAGCGGAGAGTGAAGCGCACACGGCGATGGTTGAAATCCGGGATGAGCACACCCGCATTATCCGCGTAGAGCGCGACAGCGAGCCGCTCTATACGGCACAGCCCGATGAGCAGAAAGACGCCTGTGCGGACTATCAATCGCTCAACGTGGCGGATATTTATGCGTTTGCACGCACGGTGCAAATCGAAGAAGTCCAGGAAATCCTGGATCGCCAGATCACTTACAATCTCAAAATCGCTGAGGAGGGGCTTGCGCATTGTTACGGTGCGAGCGTGGGTGTGACACTGCTGAAAAGCTACGGCGATGATATTAAAAATGTGGCGCGCGCTTCCCCGCCGCCGGGAGCGACGCGCGCATGAGCGGCTGCGTGCTGCCGGTGGTGATCAATTCCGGCAGCGGCAATCAGGGCATGACGGCCTCGCTGCCCGTGATTAAATATGCCCAGCACATCGGCGCAACGCGGGAGCAGCTTTACCGCGCGCTTGTGCTAAGCAACTTGATTGCCATTCACCAAAAACGGGCCTCGGCCGCCTCTCCGCCTACTGCGGGGCGGTCAGCGCGGCAGTGGGCAGCGGGGCAGCAATCACCTACCTCTACGGCGGCTCCTACGAGCCGTTTGCGATACGATCACCAACACGATCGCCAATGTTTCCGGCATTGTGTGCGACGGCGCGAAACCCTCCTGCGCGGCCAAAATTGCCTCCGCAGTGGATGCGGCGATCCTAGGCCACTGCATGGCGCTGCAAAACCGCAGCTTCCGGCCCGGAGACGGAATTGTCCGCGGAGATGTGGAGGATACCATCCGGGGCGTTGGCCGGATTGGGCGCGATGGAATGCGCGAAACGGACGAGGAAATTTTGAATATTATTCTGGAGAAGATTAGCTGACTGCAACCTTCTCTTCTCTAACAAAATCATACGATTGCAACAAGGAGGCTGCTTCTATGCTCTTTCTCTGGTACCCTAAATGCACCACCTGCCAAAAAGCAAAACAGTGGCTAGACGAACACGAAATCCCCTATGAAACGCGGGATATTAAGCTACAAAATCCCACGGAAGCCGAGCTACGGGAATGGTTGCAAACAAGCAATCTTCCCCTCAAGCGCTTTTTCAACACGAGCGGACTTGCCTACAGGCGCTCGCCTTGAAAGATAAGCTGCCGGACATGGCGCAGGATGAGCAGCTGGAGTTGCTTGCAGCGGATGGCATGCTCGTCAAGCGCCCCATTCTAATAGGAAAAGATTTTGTGCTCGCCGGCTTCCGGCCGGCCGAGTGGGAAACGGCGTTCCAACACAGCAAGGAATAGATGCGGCTTAGGGCTTGCTGAACTATCCCAAAACATAGAAAAACGCACCTGCGAATGGAGCCTTAAAGGCCCCTTCAAGGTGCGTTTTTTGGTATGACTATGTGGCGCAGCCCCTATAAAGCGCTCTGCCAAACCTTTCTATTCCCCCAGCTTCATCGCGCTTTCCTGCACACGCATTTCCCGCAGGACGCTCAGGCCCATCGGTATGGCCAGCAGAAAAGTGGCAATATCGGCGACCGGCTGGCTGCACTCAATTCCTCGCAGGCCGAAAACCGGCGTGAGAATCAGCAGAGCAGGCAGCATGAAAAGGCCTTGACGCGCCATTGCGAGCACTGTAGCCTTCGCGGCCTTGCCAATCGTTTGCAGCATCATATTATTAAGGATGATCCAACGTTAAGCGGGAAGGTCAAGCATTGAAAGCGAAGCGCCGCAGCGCCAATTTCGATCACCGCAGGATCATCGCGAAAAAGCGCAATAATCTGCGGCGCATAAACAAGGCCTATTCCGGCGATCAAAAGGAGCACAGCAGTCGCCACGCGGATGCAAAACCAAAAGGCTCTGCGAACGCGCCCATAAAGCTGCGCGCCATAGTTAAAGCCGCACACCGGCTGGAAGCCCTGCCCGAATCCAATCAACGCGGAGCCTGCGAACATCCCGACGCGCGACACAATCGACATCGCTGCAATCGCCGCATCGCCAAACGGGCCCGCCGCCAAATTCAGGCACATCGTTGCCACGCTCGCCAATCCCTGCCGCCAGAAAGAAGGCAGGCCGCCGCGCAGGATCTCCCGGTAAAAGGCCCATTTCGGTGTGAAATCCCTCCAGCGGATGCGGATATTCCCGCGCCTTGAGGAAGCATAAAGCAGAATGCAAAAGCTGATAAACTGGCTGATGATTGTAGCAATTGCAGCGCCGCTCACACCGAGGCGGAAGGTGAAGATGAATAACGGATCCAGCGCAATATTAAGCACCGCTCCGCTGATGACCCCTACCATCGCATACATGGCACTGCCTTGGAAACGCAGTTGGTTATTGAGCACAAAGGTGGCTGTCATATAAGGCGCGCCAAGAAGGATATAAGCCGCGTAACCACGTGCATAGGGCAAGATCGTCGGAGTGGCGCCCAAGATCCGCACCAGCGGGTCAAGGAAGATCAGCCCAGCACGCTCACGCCCGCACCAAAAAACAGCGCTGAGAAAAAGCCGGTGGATACCATGCGCGAGGCGTTTTCCATATCCTGCCGCCCCAACGCGCGTGAAACATAGTTGCCCGACCCATGGCCGAAGGTAAAGCCAATCGCCTGAATCACCGCCATTAGGGAAAACACCACGCCCACCGCACCCGTGGCGCTCGTGCCGATGCGGCCGACGAAAAAGGTATCCGCCATATTATAAAAAGAGGTCACCAACATGCTGATGATCGTAGGCACCGCAAGCGTGCAGACGAGCTTTTTCACCGGTGTCTGCGTCATACGGTTAAATCTTTCCTGTGTGGTTTCTTCTCGTTTCACGCGTTTACACATCCCCATCATTTCTGAAGAATATAGTATAATGCAGGTTAAAGAGGATGTCAAACCATGCAGCGCTACTGGCTGCCGGCTATTTTTTGTGCCCCTATCGCAGATTAACCGCCAGATAAATAGATTCCCTATTTCATCGGCAGCGTTTTTATGATAGGAATCTCCCCCTCCCCATTGAGCTCCGTCATATGCTTCCAGAACCGCTTCTGCATATGGGTCATCCGGCATTTCGGGTTATATCGCCCTTCGATGGCAATCGTATCGTAAAATAGCTTCCACAGCGAACGGAACCTGCGTTCCTCCTCTCCCGCTTTCGGCTGTTCATAACCGTCTACCGGAACAATTGCGTACCGCCCCTGCGTAGAAACCAACGCAGCACCGTGCGTTTCGTCAAAAATCAAAAAGGATTCACATGGATACCGGTCGCAAAATGCGGCGCGATCAGCGGCAAGATGAAATTCTTCGGCTCAATCACAGCGGACATCGCGCCATTGTCCCCAATCGAGAAGCGCACAAACTGTTTGAACTGGTGCGCCTCGTTCGTCAGCTTCTGCACAGCGCGGGTCAGCTCGTTTACCGTATCATCCGCGAGCATGGAGAGCGCTCTTCTTCCATAGTGCATCGCAAGGCGCGTAAAATCAAGCAGTAAAAGCTCCTTTTGCTCGTGGCAGGAGTAATAACCGAGCTCCACCAATCGGTAGGATTCATCGGAGGCTTTCCGGCGAAGCCCCGCTTCCACGCGACGCGCCTTCGAAAGCTCTGTCTGCACCGCACGCGGCGGTAGAGTGTTAATTGCCCCATACCTTCCGGTTGAATGGAAACAGGGCGTTCCTTTTTCTCGAAACTCTCAAAAATGCAGCACAGCAGTCCTTCAAAGGAACCATCATAGCAGTAGGCTACATTTGCCCGGTCAGGCATTTCATCACATCCTCCCTTGTGACCTCGTGTTGAAACAGGCTCAACTGCTCCGGCTCATCCGAAAGCGTCGGTAGCATTTGCCGGGAGCGCTCCGACAGCATCGATTGCAGCACCCGATCGGTGTTACTTTGAGTCCCTCCGCCATGCGCCCATTGCAGGTCACAAAAAACTGCGCGCGCTTTAACACAACGCCGATCTTTTTCAGCCCCGCAAAATCGAGCCTGCCAACGCGGCGGGCGGCAACAATCCGCTTGGCGCTTTTGACGCCGATGCCGGGCACGCGCAGCAGCATTTCCTGCGGCGCGGTGTTAATCTCTACCGGGAAAAGCGCCATGTGGTTGAGCGCCCAATTGCATTTGGGATCAATATAAGGGTTAAAATTTGGATGTGCTTCGTCGAGCAGCTCCCCGGCCGAAAAGCCATAAAACCGCAGCAACCAATCTGCCTGATAGAGCCGGTGCTCACGCAGAAGCGGCGGCTTGGTATCCACCGCGGGCAAAAGCGGGTTGCTGGAAACCGGCATATAAGCGGAATAGAACACACGCTTGAGGCCATATTTTTTGTAGAGCGCGGCGGAAAGGTTCAGGATTGTATAATCCGTTTCCGGCGTCGCGCCCACGATCATCTGCGTGCTCTGCCCTGCGGGCGCAAATTTTGGCGCGTGACGGTAGCGCACGAGGTCCGTCGTGTTTTCCGCAATGCGCGTGCTGATGAGGCCCATCGGGCGGAGAATATCTGTTTTTGATTTATTGGGTGCGAGCAGCTTTAAACTTTTTTGTGAGGGCAGCTCGATGTTGACGCTCATGCGGTCCGCCAATTGGCCAAGGCGGGAGAGCAGCGCGTCATCCGCACCGGGGATCGCCTTGGCGTGGATATAGCCGCCAAAGCCATATTCCTCCCGCAGGATGCGCAGCGTTTCGATCATGCGCTCACAGGTGTAATCCGGATTTTTGATCACACCGGAGCTCAAAAACAGCCCCTCAATATAGTTGCGTTTATAAAAATGGATCGTCAGCTCCGCAAGTTCTTTGGGCGTGAAGGTTGCACGAGGCACATCATTGGAGCAACGGTTAACGCAATACTGGCAGTCATAAACGCAGGCATTGCTCATAAGCACTTTCAAAAGAGAGATGCACCGACCATCCGCCGCGAAACTGTGGCAAAGCCCGCAGGAGGCCGCGTTGCCGATACGGAAGCCGCCCCCCTCGGAGGAGGAGCGATCTACCCCGCTGCTCGTGCAGGCGACGTCATATTTCGCGGAGTCGGCAAGGATACGCAGTTTATCAAAAAGATCCATCGTCATTACATCCCTGAAAGCGTATTAGAACATTTGTTCACAGCTAGTATACGCGCAAATGTTCTGGATGTCAACAGAAAATGATTGGCAAAACAAACGCCGCTTCGTGGATAAAGAAATGGAATATCCGCTATTGATAGATAGTATAAAAGCGCCCCGCGCAGGCGGGGCGCTTTCCAATGAATATGGGCTAATACCGGAAGTTTGTTATCTTCAGGGTATTGCGCAGCGTTGCTCCTCCGTCAATATCCATAAACAAAACCTTGATACGCCCTTTTGCCGTAATGTCACAATACATGATCTGCTCCAGCGATACGATTTGATTTGTCTTGGGGTTGCAAATCAGGGTTGCCGTACAATCGCGGTACTTCACGGCGTAATGATCCACCCGGATTAAAATTGATAATTTATCCAATTCATTGTCAATATCTTTTTTCGACAGCGGCGAGAACATCTTCCATGGTAACTTGCCAAAGGCTCAGGGTTTGTTTCCGGCCTCAGCTTAATAACGAGTTTATAGTTGCCGTTATCAAGCTTTGTGCAACTCGCGCTTTGAATCGCTTTATCTGCATCACCCTGCGCGATCAAACAACCAGCACTTCCATTATATACCGGGAACCATGTCATATCCCCGCCCTTTTGATTGATTGCCGGATTGGCATTGGCCTTTTCGGGGCTTGTCATATAATTCCCCGCTTGATCTAAAACCCAGTTAACAGCATTACTGTCAAATTCTTTTTTGGTGATTTCCTGATACTCCACCTTTTTAAAGCCGGGTTTTCCCGCCTTAGCCTTGTTCATCACAGTCGTATACAGCGCAAGAATTTCCGCTTTTGTGGACGGCAGCCTTTCAGCCTGCGGCGCCCCGGTCGGTTCCGCCTGAGAGGCGCCGGGTCGTTCTTCCTGCTTTGCGGAGCCCTCCTCCGAAGGCACAGTAGCTGTGGATGGATCGGACACAGAGGCGCTCTCCTCTGCCGACCCGCTTTCCACCTCGCCCAGTGTTTCGCCTTGGCCCGCCGCTGAGGCAACAGGCTGACCGCTCTCCCCGGATGACGTGTCTGTTTCCCCGCCGCCACCACAGGCTGCCATTGAGAGCACCATGAAAATAGCCATGCAGAAGGAAAGCCATCGAAACCCATGTTTTTTCATTTTCTCAACCCCATTTCTATTATTTGATAACGCCAAATTTAAGCACAATAAAATATATTATTCTTAATAATTCATATGCAATATGCTGTATTTTTATAATACCAAACAAATCGAAAGAAGTCAATGTTCTAATATGCAGATTTTAACGTTGCAATAAAAAACAGGATAAAAATTGGAAGAACCCGCCGCTGCATGTGCATCGGCCGGTTCTTCCCGGATTAGCGTATGGTTGCGTTTGAAACAGAGGCTGTTAAAATCAATGGTTAAAACTGATTTTCATTTTCCTGCCGCTGGTTCTGGAAGTTCTGATTCTGGCGATTCTGCTGGTTCTGTTGGTTGCGGCTGTTGCTCGCCTGCTGCTTCGCCTTGTTGTTCTTCAGGTTTTGCTGGTTATTCTGGTTGTTAAACTGATTGTTCTGGTTCTGCTGGTTGTTGAACTGATTGTTCTGGTTGTTCTGGTTCTGCTGGGACATTCCGTTCACCTCCCTTCATGGACAACGGGCAGGCTGGCAATTGCGGCCTATGCACCGATTGATGTCCACTCCTAGTTTGAGCAAAACAGAGGAATTTATGAATGGAAGCAATTGAAAAATCTCTTCTGGCGAATGCTTTCCGCGCTCCGCCGCTTGCACCTGCCACAAATCATTGCTATAATGGTATAAAATAAAGTTTTTGAGGGTGGCTTAACGAATGATGCATATCATCCCTGAACCAAAGGATATAACGATCCACCAAGGCGCAGGCTGCTTTCCATTTTCCGCCGAAACCGCACTGGTCAATTCTGTGCTTGCGCAAGCTGCGCTGGAAGACTTCCAATCTTTTTTAAAGAAAAATTTTCATTTCGGATTGACTCAGTCCGAGGGAGCAACACGGCTTGTGCTCGCCCGAATGGAAGAAGGGGATCCTGAGGCATACCGGATAGAGGTTTCCGAGCAGGAGATCTGCATCTCTTCCGCCGGGGAGGCCGGCCTCTTTTACGCGCTGCAAACGTTGAAGCAAATCTTGCTGACCAATGGCTGCAAAATTCCAAGCCTCAGCATCAATGACGCTCCCCTCTATCATTACCGCGGCTTTATGCTCGACGTCGGCCGGTATTTCTATCCGGTTGAGGAGGTAAAGCACTTCCTAGATCTCATGGCGGTACATAAGCTCAACATTTTTCACTGGCATCTAACAGAGGATCAAGGATGCGCGTGGAAATTAAAAAATATCCGCGCCTGACGGAGTTTGGCTCCAAACGCTCCCACACGAATTTTGGCTTTCGCCCCATTCCGGTTTTTATACACAGGAGGACATCCGCGAAGTAGTCGCCTACGCGCACTCCAAATACATCAAGGTGATCCCGGAGATTGACATGCCCGGCCACATGCAGTCCGCCATCGCCTGTTATCCGGAGCTGAGTTGCTTTAACCGCTCACTGCCCGTGGCAACACATTGGGGCGTGAAGCATGATATTCTATGCGCTGGAAAGGAAAGCACCTATCAATTTATTTTTGACGTGCTTGATGAGTTAATTCCGCTGTTCCCGGATGGGTATTTCCATCTCGGAGGCGACGAAGTTGTCAAAATGCGATGGCAGCTCTGCCCCCACTGCCAAGCCTTCATGAAAAAGACCGGATTGAAGGATGAGGAGGAGCTTCAGCAATTCTTCATGAGCCGCGTCAGCCGGTATTTAAAAGAAAAAGGCGTTGCTTCCATGATGTGGAACTGGGATTCTGTGGAGGCCACGCAGTGGCTCGACCGCGATATCATATGGCAGATGTGTGGCATGCCGAAAAACACCCAGGCAGAAATCACAGCGGGCCGCCGCATGGTAAACTCCGTATCTTTCCCCTACTATCTTGATTTGCCTTACGGCTGGTTCAACCTGCGAGCAACCTATGAAAACACGCCGGAAATTCCCCACATCGATGCAGCATCGGCCAAAAATTTGCTTGGCTTGGAAGCGCCGCTCTGGACGGAATATGTGCCTAATATGAAAAAGGCTGATTACTGCACATATCCACGTTTAGGCGCCATTGCAGAAATTGCCTGGACAGCGCCGGAGAACAGAAGCTGGGCGCACTTTCAGCAAAAGCTTGAGGATTATTACCGCCTGCTGTCCGTATACGGCGTGGAACACCCCGCAACGCTCAAGCAGGCAATGCCGGGCGCCCTGCGCGCAAAGGGCTATTCCCTTTGGTTTAACCGCCGGCAGCTACACTGGGCAGGCCTTCATAATTTGATTGACGACGCTAAGGTTAAAAAATCAGTGGCAAAGCAACAACGCTAATTTTGAGTATAAAATTCAATCCAGTAGTTTTGAGGAGGACTTATGATCCAGTTGATTCCCCTGCCCCAAAAAGTATCCCAGTCGACCGGCACATTCAGGCTCACACAGGATACCTCCTGCTATTTTGCGTCGGAGTTACAAGAAACATTCCATTTTTTTAAGGATCTCGTTGAAAAAGCCGCCCGCTTTCCCCTCCAAAAGGGCAATGAAATGGCGACATCCGCTTCTTATATGACACTCGTATCCCGGAAGAAGGCTATCAGCTCGACTGCACGCAAAGCGGCATCGCGGTTTTCTCCTCCACACCCGCCGGCGCATTTTACGCCATCCAAACCCTACGCCAACTTTTGAAGCTAGACGTCTCCAAAAACGCGGAAACGCTCTCCATGGCCTGTGTCAAAATCGAAGATGCGCCTCGCTTCCGTTGGCGCGGCATGATGCTGGATTCCAGCCGCTACTTTTGGAGCGTGGACTATGTGAAGCGCTATCTTGATTTTATGGCTATGCACAAGCTCAACGTTTTTCACTGGCATTTGACGGACGATGCGGGTTGGCGCATTGAAATCAAAAAATATCCGCTGCTCACGGAGATCGGCTCTAAACGCAAGGATACACAGCTGTACGGCTGGAAAAGCAAACGGCTGGAGGGAAAGCCCTACGCACCCGGCTTTTACACGCAGGAGCAGATCTGTGAAATCGTGGCCTATGCTGCCGAGCGATTTATCATGGTTGTGCCGGAAGTCGATATGCCCGCACACTTTGCCGCCGCAATCGCCGCTTACCCCTATCTCGCCTGCCGTGAAATCCCAAGCGAGGTGCATTGGTTCTACGGGAGCACCATCCCGGAAAAAAACGCTGGGCTGGAAGGATTGGAACCGCCCCGCCTGCGCAGGCAAGGAGAGCACCTACGAATTCATCTTCGATGTTTTGGATGAAATTCTGCCCCTCTTTCCCGCCCCCTATTTCCACATTGGCGGCGATGAAGCGCCGAAGGACGAGTGGAAAACCTGCCCGCACTGCCAAAAGGCCATCAAAGCGCATGGCCTCAAGGATGTGGAGGAGTTACAGGGGTTATTCAACAACCGTATTGCAGCTCATCTCAAGGAGAAGGGCAAACGGCTAATCGTATGGAATGAAGCGCTCCAGGCCGAAAATCTCGACAAATCCGTCATCGGCCAGTATTGGACGCCGCAGCGCGACAAATTTGCGGAAAAATACATCAATGAGGGCGGCGAAATGATTATGAGCCGCCACCAAGCCTTTTACTTTGATATGACCTATGCGCAGCGGCCTTTACAGAATACATACAAATTCGAACCCGTACAGGGCGGCATCCACCCGGAAAGCGTAAAAAATGTGCTGGGTGTGGAGGCGGAGATGTGGACGGAGTTCATTCCTTCGGTCCGTCGTCTCGAGCTTTTCCTCTTCCCGCGCATGCAAGCGCTCAGCGAGGTAGCCTGGTCACCGAAGGAAAAACGGGATTTCAAGAGCTTCCTGGCGCGGTGGGAACAGTTCAAGCCCATCTTGGATGCTTTTGGTGTAAACTATGCAGAAAACCGCGTTGCCCTTGCCAAAAAGCTGATCCGCAGGATCAATAGCCAGATTCTGTTTCAATATGGCAACCCGAGCTATGAATTGGATTGGAATGATCAACTCCAACGGCAGAAAAAATAAGAAACGGCGAAGCCCAAAATGGATGCATTGAAAAACGCTCATTGCGAAAACTGGTTATGAGAAAATCCGTAGCGCCGGGCACGTAAAGCCCCCAGTTTGCCTCTGTAAGGCAAATTGGGGGCTTTTGATGGTGCTTTTTCAGGGCATCAGGGTCAGAGAAGTATAATGACACTTTCGGCCAATAAAGCTGTTTTATACATCTCGCATCTTAAACCGCTCTCTCTGGAAGCCGTTCAAACGCGATGCACTGCTCCATCAACCTTTTTGAGGAGTGTTCCCCCTGATTATACGCAATCGTTAGTTTGGCATACGCCGCCTCAAAGGAAATCCGGTAGAGCGGGATTGCCCCCGTGGCCAGCAATGCCCGGCTCGTTTCATACAACGCATCTCCTTCTGTTTTAAAAGGCGCGAGGTAACAATCCGTCCCCTTGCTTTGGCATTCCTGTAGAAAATGCGTTAAATCATAAGCTTTCCCCTGTGTGCAGGCAGTAGCAGCGTGATAGAGATAGTGCAGCAGAGCGCGCGGCTGAGGATCATAGCGAATCCATTGGTAAGAAAGCCCCGGATAGGGCCGCAACGCGGGCACCGGCTCCTGAAACACCCAATTTGCGGGCAGCAGGCGTGCAGGGATTTGATTGATCTCACTTGGCGAAGGATTGTCAGGATGTTCGTTCCACACAAATTTTCCGCCCCGGATTTCCCCAAAATCTACGCCGCCATAGCTTGTAAACTGATCGCGGGCCGTGTCCGCCTCCTGAATGCGGGCGGCAAGATACACACGATTGGCGCCTTTTTCATCCTGGAACACGGTGAACACACCCCGAACTTGACGGGAAGCGATCAGCTCGACTGCGCTGCGGAAATTTGCAAGGCCGTTGCTGCGGCTATCCCCAAGGGAATAATTGCTTGCGACCAGCACCAATGGAATCGGCACATCCCGCAGCAGGAAAGCGAGTGCGGCACAGGTATAGGGCAGCGTATCCGAGCCATGTGTGATGATGACTCCATCGTAAACGGCCAGCTCCTCCTCCCGCACCGATCGCTCCAAAAGGGACCACAGCCCGGGCGTGGCATTTTCGCTGAGCAAGTTGCACGGCCTGCGCACTTCAAACAAAACATCCTCCCCAAACCGCGCCCGATACAGCGATAGCAAACGGCTGGCCGCAGCCGGATCCGTATGGACGGTTGCGCCGTCAACTGTGCTGCCGATCGTGCCGCCGGTGAATAAAACCAATATTTTCATTCAATATGCTCCTTCATCCATGCTAGCTTCTCCAACGCTTTACGGACAGCCCAGGCCTGCTGCTCTACGTTCATCTGCTCGGCGGCTTTTTCACAGGGCAGCATACCAGCGTATGGTCTAATTCCACCGGAGCGCAAACGAATTCCAAAAAGGCGCCCGCATAATAATGCTGCACTGGATGAAAAGCTCCAATTTTTTCATGCATGAGATAGCTTTCCGCAGAGCCTAACAATTCCCCTACCTGAACCAGAAAGCCTGTTTCCTCCAAACATTCACGCAGAATACAGGCCTCATGCGTTTCACCTGGCTCCACACCGCCGCCGGGCAGAAAGAAACCTTTGGGTGTGCGGATTGAAGCGATTTGAGCGCCGCTCACTGCAATCAAATAGGCGCCTGGCCTGGTCCTATAGGAAGCGCCCGCTTGCTTTTCCCCAAATATGCAATGTAACACGACGGATACGAACTCCTCCCATTTAAAAAATGGGCCGCAAGCCGTGATTGCTTCTTCCCCCCGGCTGCGGCCCGTCTTATTATATGTTTGAAAGAGCAGATTATTTTTGAGCGTCCTGCTTTGGCTCGGGTTGAGGCTCCTCCTCCACTTTGCCAGAAGCGCGTAGGCTTTGGCGCGCCCTGCGGATTTCATTGACATACTGGGTGAGCTGCTCATCTGACGTGCGCATAATCCGCTCGACGAATTCACTCGCACCCGTGCGCATATCGTGCGACCACTTTTGTGCCTGAGAGATCGCCTCCTCCGCCTGTTCGTTTGCCGTCTTAGTTAAGAGAGCAGCCTTGGCCTGTGCGGTTTCCACCATATCCTTTGATTTGGTTTGCGCATCCTCCAGCAAGGCGGTCGCTCGAGCCTGAGCGGTTTCCGTCGCCTCGCGTGCCTTGGCCTGTGCGTTCTCCAGCATCTCCTGTGACTGATGGCGGGCGCTGGTGAGCATTTCGTTAGCCTTCGCGGTTGCAGTTTTGGTAATCTGATCCTCAGAAACAAGTGCTTTGGCCTTCTCCTCCGCCTTGGCAACCATGTCATCCGACGCATCCTGCGCCTTTTGCATCATCGCCTTGGAATCGCGGCGGGCTTTTTCCATCATCGTATCCGCTTCCAAACGGGCCTTGCTCGTGAGCGCTTCCGCCTCGCGGCGAGCGTTTTCGCGCAGATTATCCGCATTGCGGATGGCAGCCTCCTGCGTTTCATGCGCCTCCTGCTTTGCATCCTTGAGAATCGCGCTCCGGTCACGCACAATCTGCGTGGCCTGTTCAATCTCCGTGGGCAAATTTTCCCGCGCCTGTGCGATCAACTCCTGCATCGCGGGAATGTCGATATACCGCTTGCTTGATAACATGGAGGCAGTTGCGTTTTCAATTACTTCATCCATCTGATCCAACAATTCGGCAATGTTGACACTGCTCATACTGACACATCCTTCCCTTCCAAATCATAGACAGGTTCAACCCTGTTTTAAACGGTCAATGATATCTTCCCGAATTTCCGAGGGGACAAACGTTGAAATATCTCCGCCGAACATACAGACCTGCTTAACGACGCTGGAGCTTAAAAACATATTTTCAGCGCTGGTGGTGATAAAAATCGTTTCTACTTCTGGATTGAGGCGCTTGTTCGTCAGCGCCTGCTGGAATTCATATTCATAATCTGATACCGCACGCAGGCCTTTTACAATTGCAACAGCGCCCTTTTCGCGCATATAATCGGCAAGCAGGCCATTATATGTATCAATTTCAATATTCTCAATATCGCCGGTGCAGCGGTGTAGCAGCTGCACCCGTTCCTCTGCCGTAAAGCTGCTGTCTTTCTTATGATAATTCACCATAACAACAACAATTACCTTATCAAACAGCTTAGAGGAGCGGCGGATGATATCGAGATGGCCCAGCGTAACCGGGTCAAAGCTGCCCGGGCAGACTGCGATTCTCATGCTCCCTCCCCCTCTCTGCGATAAAGCGCAAGCGAAATCCGCCCATAGGAATACCGCCGCAGCAGGCAAAAATCCTCCGCCTGCTCGGGCAAATCCTCCTTTGCCGGGGCTTCGCAGATCATTACGCCGCCAGGCGCATGCGGCGCGCCGCCATGGGTAGAGCCCTTTGCACGAGCCCCGCGCCATAGGGCGGGTCAAGCAAAGCAATGTCAAACGGCCCGCACTGGCCGGCTAGAAAGGCGAGGCTATCCATCTGCATCACCTGCGCGCTCTGAGCGAGCTGCGTTGTATTCAAATTTTCCCGCACCACTTCAATGGAATCACGGGAGGAATCCACAAAAACAGCGCTTGCCGCGCCGCGGCTGAGCGCCTCGATCCCCAACTGGCCGGAACCGGCAAATAGATCAAGCACACGCCTGCCCTCAATTTCAAATTGAATAATGCTGAATAACGCTTCCTTGACGCGGTCAGTGGTGGGCCGCACATCCTCTCCGGATAGGGTTCTCAGCTTACGGCCTTTCGCAAAGCCGGTGATGACTCTCATACGCACAACTCCCGTGCCGCTCTCAATCAATGAAAACGGACTCTCTTCCTAAAATCTTATCTAAATTATTATCTATTTTGCGCCGGTGTTTGTCAACATTCGCAGAGAAATAATTCCAATTTTTATGAATTGGCACAAATTTCATGCGCATGGGCCGCCTTGCCCGCACAAACAAGTTGAAAAAAATCTTTTAACTTTCCTCTGGATGAAAATGGAAAAACACTGCTTTGGCGGCGGGCTCCGTCATTCCCTTCACGGTAAGCAGCTGTTCAACCGTCGCCTCCCGAATGGCGCGGATCGTCTGGAAGGAGCGCAGCAGCGCCCGTGCGCGCGTTTCGCCGATGCCTTCAATTTGGGTCAGCGAGCTGACCAGCGTGTTTTTTTTGTGCTTTTGCTTATGATAGCCGATGGCAAAGCGGTGCACCTCTTCCTGAATGGAGGAGACAAGCGTAAACGCCTGCCGTTTAGAGTTGATAGCAATCTCCCCGCCATCCGCCGCGATTGCGCGGGTGCGGTGGCGGTCATCCTTCACCATGCCAAATAAGGCACCTTCAGGCCGAACTGCTGAAGCACCGGGCGCACCGCGTTCACCTGCCCCTGACCGCCGTCGAGCAGGATCAGATCCGGCAGCTTTCCAAAGCCCTCGCCAGTCTCTTTTTCCTCCACATAATGCGTAAAGCGGCGCGTGAGCACCTCGTTCATAGAGCCGTAATCATCCTGCCCCTCAAAGGATTTAATCGAAAACCGCTTATATGCTTGCTTATAGGGTACGCCGCCGCGAAACACGACCATGCCCGCTACATTATCGCTGCCGGCCGTGTGGGAAATATCATATGCTTCAATATATTCCGGCGGGGCCTCCAAGCCCAGCAGCCGGGCCAGCTCGTCGAGCGCGGCCGTCTGCTTTCCCGCTCGGCCGAGGTGCTCCGCAAGCTTTTCCGCCGCATTGGAGCGACACATCTCCATCAGCTGTGCCTGCTCCCCGCGCTGCGGCACGGCGATCTGGACACGCCTGCCCGCCTTTTCGCTCAGCCAGCTGGATAAAAGTGATTCGTCCGCCACCTCTCCATCAACCGTAACGCGCGGCGGCACATGATCGCGCATCGAATAATAGCCCTGGATCAGCTCCCCGCGCGCCGCGGGAAAATCCTCCACGCTGTCAATAAAAAATACTCGCTGTCGTACAGCCTTCCCTGTGCAAACCGTAGCACCATTAGGCAGGCAGCCTGCGCGCTGTTGGAAACGGCAAACACATCCTGCTCTTTCACAGAGAGCGACACCACCTTCTGCTTATCCTGCATGCGGCGGATAGCGTTCATCCGGTCGCGCAGGCGGGCCGCTTTTTCAAACTCTAGGTTTTCGGCCGCCTCCTCCATCCGGCGCTGAATCTCCTTGAGCGCCTCTGTGCTGCCGCCGCGTAGAAAGGAGAGCGCCTCATCCACCGTCTCCTGATATTCTTGCTGCGTGAGCTTGCCCGCACAGGGCGCAGAACACTGCTTGATAAAATAATTTAGGCATGGCCTCCCCCGGCCGATATCACGTGGAAACACTTTGCCGCACTGAGGCAGACGAAAAATCCGCAACGCCTCGTCCACCGACTGCTTCACGGTAAAGGAGCTTGTAAACGGGCCGATATACTGCGCACCGTCATCCAGCTTTTGCATCGCCGCGCTGATCACGGGCCAGTTCCCAGCGGTGACCCGGATGTAATGATACCCCTTGTCATCCTTCAATAAAATATTATATTTTGGCTGGTGCTGCTTAATGAGGCTGCATTCAAGCACCAGCGCTTCAAATTCACTATCCGTCAGAATATAGTCAAAATCCGCCACGTGCTCCACCATCCGGCGCACCTTAACCGCGTGGCGCTCCTGTGAGCCGAAATACTGGCTGACACGGTTTTTCAACGCCTTTGCCTTGCCGATATAAATAATTTTTCCCTTTTTATCCTTCATGATATAGACGCCCGGCGTAAGAGGCAGGCGCATTGCCTTTTCACGCAGTGGTCTGAGTTGTTCATTCAAATCGGGTCACCCTTCCAACGGGCCGCTTGTTTCAGCGGGCCCCGGGATAATATTGGTTTCCGCCACCAGGAAAATGGGGCGCCTTTTGACCTCTAGATAAATCCGCGCCAAATACTCCCCAATCACGCCAAGCGAGCACAGTATCAGCCCCCCAAAAAAGAAGATCGCGCAGATAATGGAGGGGTAGCCCGGCACATCGGAGCCACGAATAAGCGTGCGAATGAGAATATACAGCGCATAGATCACGCCAATCCCGCTCGATGCAACGCCGATATAGAGGGAAACCTTCAAAGGCGCAGTGGAAAAGCCGATAATCCCATCCAGCGCATAGCGAAAAAGCTTTGCAAACGACCACTTGCTTGAGCCCGCTGCCCGCTCGCGGTTTTCATGCTCAAACCACTTAGTGCGGAAGCCAACCCAGCTAAAAATCCCCTTGGAAAAACGATTGTATTCCGGCATGGAGAGAATTGCCTCCACGACCTGCCGCTTCATGATGCGAAAATCCTGCGCGCCATCTTGAATATCCACATCGGACATGCGATTAATGACCTTATAGAACGCACGAGAAAACACGCTTTTTACCTTGCCCTCCCCGGAGCGGTCTACCCTGCGCGCCGCGGCGATCTCATAGCCCTCCTCCAGCGCGCTGAGCATCTCCGGTATCAGCTCCGGCGAATGCTGCAAATCCGCATCCAGAATTCCAACATAGTCGCCCGTAGAATACTTCATGCCCGCGAGCATGGCGGATTCCTTGCCAAAATTGCGTGAAAGCGAAAGGTAGCGCACCCGCTTATCCTCCGCTGCAAAACGACGCAGGAGATTAAGCGTTTGATCCTTGCTGCCGTCGTTTACAAAAATGAAATGAAACGCATATCCTTCACACCCGTCCAGCACAGCGCTCACCTCGCTGTGAAAGAGCTCGAGCACCTCGCCCTCATTGAAGCACGGCACAATTAGATCCACTGTTTTTTCCATACTAATAATGATCCTTCTCTTCAGGATAGTTCCAGAACGACATGGTTCAACTTTTGTAAATTCAGCAAACGGTTTTAAGCCGTTTTCATACCGTATTATTATAGCACAGCCCACCGCAAAATCAAACAATTCGGCCAGTGCCACCTGCATAGCCGGCCCGTTTTACGACACACTAAAACAGAAAACGGGCCGTGCCACGGCGCGTGCACCATTTCAATCTTCCAACGAGAAAAGAGGATTTTATATGGATGAACCAAAAAAACGACCGCTCCCCTACGATGCGCAGGATGGCGAAGAATTGTTCAATGATTCGATGAGCGTTTCCTCCATGACAGAATGCACGGGGCTAATCCCTGCGGCCCCGGTGTCAGAGCCGGAGATTGACTCTTACAGCGCGATCTATGACATTCCGCTTTCGAGTGACGAGGAGCTGCTCAGCATGGCTTACAAAATGAAAAACAAAAAATGGGCAGGGCCATTCCCATCCCAATACGGGCAGATAATGCGCACGCAAGCTTTATCCACCGCATATTCTGAATTGGGGTGTAATTTTACCCAACCAAACGCCCTTTATCAGGGCGCAACTAAATATTGGGAGAGAGAGCAATGTGCAACTGTAATAATTGTGGCAGGCAAGGCGCTGCCCGCTCAGGCTGTTCTTGCACACGCGACGACTGTAGGTCCATTTCTGCCGCCTGGCAGGCCTATTATGGAGTTTGCCCATGCAGCCAGACGATGAACCGCCACAGCGGCTGCGAGCAATGCTGCAAATAAAAAATACCGTCCCCGCCAGGGGACGGCTACTTAACACGGGAAACGCAATTGGCTAAATCGTCCGTTTCCTACAAGGCGCTTCCGCCTCATCCATATCAATATCCCAAAATCCGCATTCCCACTGCAAGCCCTCTTCTGCTCATTGCAGATAACCGCATATCAATTGTGCAACACGCTCAGAGGCGCGCCCGTCACACGCGCCGAGCTGGGCGGCGCGAAAGACGGCAAGCTGTTCGAACGGCGGATGTGCGCAGGCCTCCCGCAGCACACCCAGCAGTTTCTCTGCACAGAGCACGGTTGGGCCGGGCAGATCCTGCGGATAGGAAAGGTAAAAATCGCGTTCATAGGCATTGAGGTCCGGGCAGTAAAACACCAGCGGCAGCCCGCACAGAAGCGCGTCATAAATCACAGAGGAATAATCCGTTACAACCAGTGAGGCCACTGTTAAAAGGGCCTGCGTCGGCTCGCGCGTTGCATCCACTATATGCCGGAACGACTGGCCGCCGAGGAAGGACTCCTTCATAATCGGATGCCGGCGAATGACGAACAGCTCATCGTCTGCCAGAGCATCATCTAACGCCTCCCAGTTGATCTGCGGATCATATGCACAGGGCTTTCCATTCTGCTCCCGGAATGTGGGGGTGTAAAGATAAATGCGTTTCCCCCGCATCTCCGGGCGGCGAGTAAGCAGCTCCTCACGCAGGGCGCTGCGCGTCTGATCCCGCAGCAGTGCATCTGTGCGAGGCGTGCCGAGCGGCAGGACCCGAGCAATATCAATCCCGAACGCCTGCGCATAAAAAGGGCGCACCTGCTCAGAGCTGACGCACACGGCCGTATATTGCAGTGAGTCAGCCTCTCCTCCTGCGGCGTTAAAAGAGAGGGCGCATCCAGCCCAAAGCGCTTGAACGCGCCGCAGGCATGCCAGATCTGCACCACCTTCTGCCCCGCGCGCAGCTTGGTATGGCGGAGATAGCGCAGATAATCATCCGTGACGATCACACGGCTGGTCAAAAGATAATAATAAATTTTCGGCTTGAGCAGCACCGGTGGGGAAGCATCCGGGCCACCACCACCTTTTGCACATTCCCCAGCGCATCATAAACACATTGGCTGTTTTCCAACAGCTTCCCATCAGCGCGGATGGAATAAAAAAAGACACGATTTGAATGGGCAGCCGGGAGAACACCGCCTTCAGCAGCAAATTGCAGCGCTCCAGCACCCATCTTTTCCCCAGGCTCAGGTATTTTCTCAGCGGCATCCGTTTCGTCTCCCCTTTCTTCCTCTTCATCATACCCAACCAGGAAAACCTTGTCAAGGCGCATCGCATGACGCCGCGTGGTTTTCCTTGTATTCGGGGGATACTTATATTATAATGATCTCATAGCCTGCAAACCGGCAGCATCCGGCTGCCGGGCTTCGCAGAGCTAGAATATATGTGGAAAGCAGCGGCCTTTGCCCGCTGTGAAAGGAAGACAGAGCTATGAACAAACGGTTGAAACCCTGGCATATCATCCTCATTGTCGTGGCGGTGCTCGCAGTGGCGCTCGTTGGCTACACGGTCAAAAGCTACAACGGCCTCGTCACTTTGAAGCAGGAGGTCACGCAGAAGGAATCGGATATCCAGACCACTTTGCAACGCCGTGCCGACTGATCCCCAATTTGGTCAACACCGTCAAGGGCTATGCGTCGCATGAGGAATCCATCATGAAAGAAGTCAGCGATGCACGCGCAGCGCTCGTAGGCGCAAACAACACGGGCGACCAGCTCGCTGCGAACGAGCAGATGACCTCTGCGCTGAATCGCCTGCTGGCAATCGCAGAAAACTATCCGGACCTGAAGGCAAATACAAACTTCATCCAGCTTCAAGACGAGCTTTCAGGGACGGAAAACCGCATTACCCAAGCGCGGCGCGCCTATAATGATGCGGTAAAAACCTATAATACAAAGATTCAACGTTTCCCCACCTCTTTGATTGCAGGAATTTTTAATTTCGAAGCATTTGATTATTTCCAGGCAAACGAAGGCGCGCAGGAGGTTCCGTCCGTCAATTTCGATTGATTGTGGGGCTATGTGGGCGATGTATAAAGGAGGTACGGGGTGAACAACGTTCAGCGGATTTTGAAAAGAGTCCTAGCCTGCACCGCCGCGATTGTTTTGGCTGTGACGCTCTGCCTGGCGGCTGCGGCGGAGGTTGCTTATCAACCCACCGCGCAGTTTTTTGTGAATGATTTTGCGGATGTGCTCTCAGCGCAGACAGAGCAAGAGATCGTGGAACTCGGCAGGGCGCTGCAACAGCAGACGGGGGCGCAGGCCGTTGCCGTAACGGTGCCCTCCCTTGGCGGGCAAAGCGTGGAGGATTATGCCATTGACCTGGCAAACAGCTGGGGCATTGGCAGGCAGAGGAAGATAATGGCGTGCTCATCTTGATCGCGTGGAGGAACGAAAGCTTCGCGTGGAAGTGGGGCTTGGGCTCGAAGGAGCCCTGCCGGATGGCAAAACAGGGCGCATCATGGATGAATACATGACGCCCTCCCTGCGGCAAAACGACTATTCCACAGGCATGTTGGAGGGTTATAAGGCGGTCGCGTCCCAAATTTATCAGGAATACGGGATTGAAGCCCCAGAGCTTTCTGGTTACGAGGCTTCCAACAACCAAAATACTGGAAACAGACAGGATATTCCCACTGTGTTAACCTTGATTTCACCGATTGCACTTGTGATCCTTCTGCTGATCCTGCGGCTCGTTTCCCACGGGCGAGGATTTCCGTTCTTCTGGTTCTTCGGCGGGCCGCGAGGGCCACGCGGAGGCGGCGGAAACGACACCTTCGGCGGCGGTTTTCCGGCGGAATCGGCGGGGCGGATTGGCGGAGGCGGCGGTTTTCCGGCGGGGTGGCAGGTCGTTCGGCGGGGCGGCGGCTCCAGAGGATTTTAAATCCGCGCTAAAAAAAAGAAACATGGGTTGTTGCAAAGCATTTTGCAACAGCCCATGTTTCTTTTCTTACTCCCGGTGCACCTCCGGCGGTCAATCTTCCATACCGTCAAAAATGCTATCGTCATAGTAGTTATTTTCGCTGGGGTCATGCAGTGGGTACCATACCTGTGCAAAAAACGGATTGACCCTTGCTATCGCATCGTAATTCCATGGAGACGGCAGGCAGTCCGGACACCAATGCCCACCCTTCAATGCCAGATTGGGGGACATCTCAAACTCATGCCCCAACGCACAGCGCCATTTCAGCGGTGTGAAGAGATCGCCCTTGACCATTGTATTCGACAGGCATTCCCCGCCGCGGAACTCCGCCGCCCGAATCATATCCTCTAGGTCGAGGCTTGCCTCCGGCTTTGTCTCATCATATCCATGATCCAAAAAGGAGGGCTCCATACTCGGCGTTTCCACCTTGAATTCCTTCCATGAGCCGATCTTTTTCCAGTTCTCATGGCTGCCATAATAAGCGGTCACACGGGGCGTGATGTTATTTTTAATCCACGTCTGCGTTCCATACTTTTCCTTATAAGCCATCTTGATCATGCCGGCCTTTTTAATCAGTCCGCTCGGAATCACCTTCGCCAGCTTATAGTAGCCCGGCACATGCTGAGAAAGCTGCGCAAAATATTCCTTGATGGGCACATTGTGACGGAAGTGCAGGTAATCATCAAGCGTATCGGAATCTGTAAACCAATGGCCGTGGAAATTACGCAGTGTAAACCAATTTGGCTCAAAAATCTTTTTGGGAGAATCCAGGCCGATTGCCCGCAGGAGATAAACTTCGAACTCATAATTTGTGATGCGGTATTCCGCACCGCTACCGATGTTGTAAAACCTTCTCCAAAAGCTTTCCGGCACATCATCGCCACATACATTTGCAAGCAGTAGGCCGGAATCCTCAATTGTCGCCCATTCCAGCACACCGTTGATCGGCACATGATACATGATCGGATCAAAATTTTTGAGAATCCCCGGATAGAGGATGCCCGTCTGCCGCAGGGAAACCCAGTGCTTCAGGCCAGATTCAGCCACCTTTGCCTCGGCGATCGTTTTGCTGATTGCATAGTGATCGTAAACACTAATCTTGATCGGATCGCCCGTGCGGCCCCAGTGGATGGGCGGATTGCGGTCACCCGTTTGGGCGACGGTGCCGATATAGACGAGCTTGACCGCATCCGGATCGGGCTGTGCCTTGATCGCACGAATGATATTCTCAATCGCGCCGATATTGGTTTTCATCGTGCGCTTTGGGAAGTAATCCGCCGCGGGGGAGACCATCCCGCCCACATGAAGGATATAATCTGCACCGGTTACGCACGCGAGCACATCCTCATAGTTTGTGAGATCGCCCCAGACGAGCTTCACGCTCGGATCGTTGGCATAGAATTTGAATTTTTCCCTGTTTTTGTCGCTACCGCGGTTGAGCAGCACCAGATTGAATTGATCTTTTCTCTGATAAAGCTCTTGGAACCCGGCAAACCCCATATTGCCGGATGCACCAGTTAAAAATACCGTTTTCTTCTCAGACAATGAAATCGCCTCCAACTCTCTCTTGCATGAGTGGACACGGGGAAACAACCGCAGGATAAAGGCCTGCTGGCGCCGGTTGGGCTGAGAACGCAGTCAGCGTGTGGTTGTATCTCCTTAACGGCGTTGTTTCCCCTTGCTCACGGATGCTTGGAATGATTCGAAAATAGTTTAGCATGGAGTGAATGAAAAATCAATACGTTCTGTTTGCAAATTGGACAAAACCTACAGATTAGTCATTCAATCAAGCGGGGCGTGACAAAAAAATTGCCTCGCCCCGCTTTCACCTATTTTCACTTATCATTCTGAAATTTCGCTCTCTACGCACGGCCATATCGCTCATTAAGCTGCCGGAAATACGCGGTATCAATCTGCCGGAGCGCTTCCTCCGTCATGCGGAAGCACCAGTTTCCCTCCGCTTCGCCGGGCAAATTCATGCGCGTATCTGTTCCATAGCCGCAGAGATCCTGCACCGGCAGAATCGTCATGCGTGCGGGCGTTTGCCAAAGCGTTTCAAAAATCGCGCGCAGCACGGGGCTCTGCGGCCCACCGGAGCCCCAATCGCCCGTAAAGCGACAATAAGCAAGCAGTTGGCTGCGCTCCTCCGGCTTAGCCGACCAGAGCCAGCCAAGCATCGTATCATTATCGTGCGTGCCGGTATAGGCAACGTAATTTTCCGTGTATTTATAGGGCAAATGGATGCTGTCCCACCCATAGTAGGCAAACTGCATCACCTTCATGCCGGGATAACCGGCCTCCAGAAGAAATTGCACCAACCCTCCTCCTCACAGCCGAGATCCTCCGCCACGATCTGCGGATTTGAAAATGCCGCATTGACCGCATGAAACAGCTCCATCCCCGGCCCTGGCTCCCAGGTGCCAACCCTCGCTGTTTTCGCATCCGCCGGCACGGCCCAATAGCGATAAAAACCTCGAAAGTGATCGATGCGTACCGCGTCATAAATCTTTAAGCTATTTCCGATGCGCTGAAGCCACCAGCGATAGCCATCCTGTTTCATTCTGACCCAATCATAGAGAGGATTACCCCAAAGCTGACCATCCTCGGAAAAGTAATCCGGCGGCACGCCCGCAATGCGCTTCGGCTCACCCTCGGGCGTGGTTTCAAACAGAGTGCGGTTCGCCCAGAAATCGGCGCTTTCATCAGAAACATAGATCGGCATATCGCCTAAGATAGAAATCCCATGCGCGTTGGCATAAGCTTGAGCCGATTCCATTGCTGGAACAAAATGAATTGCTCAAAAATATAATAGTCGATGGCCTCCTGCGCCCCGTTTTTCGTCCATGCGCGCCATGGCTTCCCGCCGTTGGCATCCCGAGCCGCCATAAAGCGCGCATAGTCTATCAACCAAAAGGCCTGCTCCTCCCGGAATGCCTTCAGCTCCGCGCACCTAACGTCTGCTTTCTCATAAGCTTTGCGCATCAACGCCGCTTTTACACAGGCGGCCCATTTGTAATCAGCCTGATGAGGAGAGCCGCTGTAAACTGCCGCGTCCACCTCCGCCTGCGATAAATATCCATCTTTCAATAGCCCATAAGGATCAAGATAAAGGAGGTTGAGTGCAAACGCGCTGACGCTCGAATAGGGGGAATTCCCCTTTCCAATCGGGCACAGCGGCAGGATCTGCCACCATCTCATCCGCATTTCACACAGCAGATCGACAAACTGATAGCCTCCATGCCCAAAATCCCCGATGCCGAACGGCGACGGCAGGGAGGAAAGATTCATCAAAACACCCGCGCTTCTTTGAAACACAAAACCACGATCCTTTCAAACGCCGATCTTCTTTTCTTTTTATTTAGCTTTTCCCACTTTGGGCATGAAGATCAGTCAAATCACGGAAATAAAACAAAAGGCCGTCTTTCTTGGAGACGGCCTGTCTGAACGGTGAAACATGCCTGTTCTAATGCGCTTACCAAACAGCTTGGCCCTTTCAAGCAGCCTAACGAATGATTAGGAAGAGAATCAATCAGGCATCTTACTTTTTTCCTTTCATATTATAAACATTTTTCATTTGTTTTACAATAGTGAAATAACAGTTTCATCATCGTATACTTTGTATGGTATCTCTCTCCAGGCGCTTCACTCCATCAAGCCATCCCGCATACGGATTCTTCTGTGGCAGCCTGCTGCGATCTCTTCATCATGCGTTACAATGAGGACTGTCATCCCCTTCTGATTCAGCTCCTGAAAAATACGCAGGATTTTTCCTCCTGTTTCCTCGTCGAGCGCGCCGGTGGGTTCGTCCGCGAGTAGCAGCTCCGGATGCCCGGCAATCGCGCGGGCAATCGCTGTGCGCTGACACTGCCCGCCGGAGAGCTCGGGCGGGATGGTGTTTTCCTTTTCGCCCAATTCAAACTGATCCAGCAGCTCATAGACGCGCTCTTCGATCTTTTTTCTGGAATAGCCGCGGTAGCGCAGCGGAAGCGCGATATTCTGAAAAACTGTCATATCCTGAATCAGCGCAAAGTGCTGCACCACGAAGCCGATCTTTTGAGTCCGGAAGTCCGCGAGCTGACGGGCAGAAAATTGGGAGACCTCTTTCCCCTCGAAAAAATAGGAACCACCTGTCGCTTGCACACACCGCCCAGAATATTCAAAAGCGTCGATTTTCCACAGCCGCTCTTTCCGGTGACAGCCAGAAGCTCTCCCCGCTCCACCTCCATATCTACGCCGCGCAGCGCATGAACGACCCCATCCCCCTTGCCATACGTCATGTGGATTTCCTTTAAAGCAAGCATCTGCATTATTCCTTCCCTCCAATCAAATCGCTGATATCCATCCGGTGGACGTGGGAAAGCGGCACAACACAGGCCGCCGCCCCAATCAGAAGCGCAAGGCCCTGCATATACAAAATCGCCTGCCAGGATTGATGCGAAAGCCAGAGGCACAAAGTTGCCAATATATCGCCACCCAGCACGACGGCTCCTACAACCGCCGCAACATCCCACACAAGATCGCTCCATCGTGCGCCGTTGAGCAGGAAAACACCATATTCATAATGCTTCTCGCGGATAAATCCATTGACCGTGATGGAAATGCACAGAATTACAAAAACCGTCAGGATCATCAGCAATGCGTTGAACTGATCGGAAACCTCCTGCGTCATCGCAGAAAGGTCGGCAAGCTCCGAGCTCGTGGCTGTGGGATCATTCAAATGGATAAAATCCGGAAGCCCCGCCGCTTGCAGATGCGCCGAAACGATCGCCTGAACCGCTTCAAAAGATTGATCCGTTACGATAAAACCGGAGGCTTGTTGGGAAAGGCGCCATTTATTGAATTCTGTCGGCTTGTTCTGCTGAGGATTCAACTGGGGGAGGAGCAGATACCGGTCGCAATACTCCGGCATCCCTCCTCGGGAGAAGGATGCATCTTTTTCCAAAAAGCCCACAATTTGAAGTGTGAACTCACGGCCCAGATAATTACATTTCAAAGTATCTCCCAGCGAAAAATCCGCCCGGTAGCCGCTGCCCGCGACGACGGGCAGCGTTTCCGCCTTCACATCGGCAAAATCCGCTCCCTCCAGCAGCCTGCCCTCCTGCGCCCGGAGCTGAAATTCGGAGAAAAAAGGCTCCGACACCTGATAGCTGTTGACCGTTGTATACAGGCGACCCTTTTCATCCTTTTGAACAAAATTGTCCACCTGCCCTCCTCATATCCATAAATCAGTTCTCTCGGCATAGAGTAGTCTATAATAGTAATCGGCTGACCCATGGCCACAATATAAGAAAACTGTTTTTCCGCCATCATCTCCTGCACGAAATGCACAAGCTCTGGGTAATACAAATTTTCTTCATGCAGGAAGCGGTAAAAATCCGTTTCGCTCATGCTTTCCGATACGGTATAATATCGCTTTCCCCCGATCCGCGTCTGAAAATCCTCGATCTTCCGGCCGCTCTGCACCGCCTGATTCGCCACTGTTCCGGCCATGCGAGGCAGAGCGCGCATTGGAGGATCAGAAATAGGGCCAGCATCCGGTGCCGTCTGAGAATCCGGCCGGACTGGGCGGCGTTCCAAACAAAACGTTTCATTTCATCGCCTCCGTGATGGGCTTTTCCAGCAGGGAGCACACCATAATCAGGCTGAATACCAGCGCACACGGCAGATAGCACGCAAAGCCGAGCCCCAAAAGCGGAGATACTGCGGGAATAGAGCCGCACAAAGCAATGCGCCCGCCGCCCCGGCTGCCACCACCATCGCACCATATTCCAGGCAGATTTCCCAGCCGACACGCCGCGTGGGGCAGCCCAGCAGCCGCTTGATGCAAACCTCCTTCTGCTTGCGGTTTTCCACTCCAAAGAGAGCAGGGCAACACAGAGCAGGTCGCACAGGAGAATCACCAAAAACCACCTGCCATAGACACATTGGGGATCAAACGCGACAGAGTGGCAGCGGACTGCGCGATCTCTCTGCCTCCGCCCATAATCGGCCTGCATTTTGGCGGCAAAGGCATCCGCGCTGCTCTCCGTCAATCCGGAAAAATCCAGCCGATAAAG
>ENA-OQEN01000080-OQEN01000080.1-human-gut-metagenome-genome-assembly--contig:-NODE-80-length-36388-cov-2.718430_pt1 | contig 36388 bp, 44 predicted proteins | sample MGYA00242791_ERZ504627 | MGnify/ENA primary metagenome ERZ504627 (study PRJEB26092, sample SAMD00036316) | human gut metagenome | host: Homo sapiens | study: EMG produced TPA metagenomics assembly of... | reverse complement strand
CTTTTTTCTTTTTAAATCAAACTTTCTATATCTTCTGTCTTTTTTGTATCCATTTCTATTCCTCCTCTCCGGAATGCTCCTGCTCATATTTGCGAACCTTTGTGATCAGATCACGATTGTACCGTTTCCATTCCGTATCAAATTTCTTCAAAAACGCTTCTGTATCTCCATCTAACAGATAAGTCTGAATCATTGCATCTACCGCCATCTCAGATGGATAAAAATGATCCTGATAATCTGTCACGATTCCGTTGTCCAGATATTCCCGCATACCGTCTAACATAGATGCAAGCTTGAAATCACCTTTCTTACAAGGTACTGCATTCTGATTGTCTATATAGTCCTGTACGTTTTCATCCTCTAACAGGAAACGGAGGACTTCATAGGCTGCTTCCTTATTCGGACAGTCTTCCATCACGCAGAACTGAAGATCTACACCGGATGTCAAAACCATGTCTTCCTTATTGTTCGAAGACGGGAATACAAATGAATCAATATTGATATCCGGATTTACTGACTGAATCTGCGGTACAGCGTAGCTTCCGATCATATACATTGCCGACTCACCTTTTGCAAATGCTGTACAAGCATCATTATAAGAATATGCAACCGGATTGGCTTCCCCATACTGAAGCAGGGTTTTCATTTCTTCCGCAACCTGAACATACTGATCGGAAAATGTAGTTTCTCCCTTATTAACATCCTTACATACGGTCGGGGATGTCAATGAAGCTACTGCACTGTTCCATGGAGAAAGACAGGTCCATGTATCCTTGTAACCCATATAAAACGGAAGAATTCCTTCTGCTTCAATCTCATCGCATAATGCAAGAAGCTCATCCCATGTTTCCGGGATTTCCCATCCATGTTCTTCAAACATATCCCGGTTATACAGGATACCGGCAGCATTTGCCACATATGGAACACTGTATGTTCCTTCTGTTGGAATAAATTTCAGATTCTCACAGATTGTGAGATAATTTTCCTTTATATCTGCCAGTCCATCAAAATCAGAAATATCCATCAACATATCGGCATCAATAAAATTCGAATAATTGATGTCACCGCCAATACCAATGATATCCGGGTTATCTTCACGAACAAATCTGGTCTTCAACACCGTCATTGCATCGTTCGGAGAACTGATCTTCAATTCAATATCATCATGACTGGCATTAAACCGTTCCTCAACTTCTTCAAAATAAGAGGTTGCTTCCGGCTTGTACTGTACCAGTTCAATCACTGTTTTTCCGTCTTTGTTATTCTTGCCACACCCCGTCAGTAAGCAGAAACCAGTCATCATCGTAAGTACAAATAATGGTTTTTTCCATTTTAGCATAAATGCATCTCTCCCTTCTTTTACCTTCTTTATATAATATGCTTTTTTAAGTTATTTTCATTTTAACATATCATAATGCTTGTTAAAATATCGTAATATCGCCATTTTTATACCAAAATGCATTATTTTTGTCTCATTGTTGCATTCATCTAGCATTTTGGTATATAGTAGAAAACAGTAGAGTTTATATCGTGTATTTGTTTTAATTTTAGGAGGTTTTTTTATGCATGAATACCTTTTTTCTATATTTCCAAATGAGAAATTTATAGATCTTGGACTATATCAGTACGGATGGGAACGCTGTACACCGGCTCATCAGTTCGGACCGGCTGCCAGAACCCACTATCTGTTTCATTATGTCATCTCCGGAACCGGACTTTTAATGGCTCAGGATCAAAAAGGAGAGACTAGAAATTATTCGATCAAAAGCGGACAGGGCTTTCTTCTGTATCCGGGACAGATCAGCACCTATATCGCAGATAAGACTAACCCATGGGAATATGCCTGGATGGAATTTGATGGATTACGGGTAAAAGAAGCACTGGACATTGCCGGTTTCTCAAAAAACCAGCCGATCTATCATGCCACCTCAAAGGAATACCGGGAAATCATGATGAATGAAATGCTCTATATTGCCAAGCACCCAGATGAACCGCCTTTTCATCTGATTGGTCATTCCTATCTTTTTCTGGATGCACTCATCCGTTCCACCTCCTCTACCCGGATGATAAAAACCGGTAAAATGAGCGATTACTATATAAAAGAAGCAATCAACTTCGTAGAGCAGAATTTTCCTTATGACATCTCTATCGAAGATATAGCTGCCTGTTGCGGCATCAACCGCAGCTATCTGGGAAAGATATTTCACAACTCCATTGGCAAAACGCCACAGGAATTCCTGATACACTATCGGATGTCCAAAGCAACAGAACTGCTGAAAATGACGAAATTATCAATTGCAGATATAGGAAATGCAGTCGGCTATCCAAACCAACTGCATTTCTCAAGAGCTTTTAAAAATATATATGGTGTCTCCCCCAAAAACTGGCGGGATCAGAATCACTAATATAGCATGAAACTCCGCAAGTCCGCATAACAGTTTTATTATTGTTCTAAGGTTTGACGTATTTTGCAATGGTAGCGGTTACTTCTTCCATGTCAAATGGTTTTGAAATATGTCCATTCATACCAGAATCCACGGAAGCTTGACATCCTCCGCAAACGCATTTGCGGACAAGGCAATAATCGGAATCGAACTTGCGTCCGGTCGTTCCTTCTCCATGGCCCGGATCGTTTTCGCAGCCTGATGTCCGTCCATGTTCGGCATCATAATATCCATCAAATAATATCATAAGTGCCTCGCGGATGATTTTTGAATCGTTCGACCGCTTCCTTTCCATCGGATGCCCGTGTCACAACCATGCCTGCATCCTCCAGCATCACCGTAGCAAGCTCGGCATTCAGATCATTATCCTCTGCCATAAGAACATTGACCCCTGTCAAATCACGATACACCGGTTCTTCTTGCTTTTGATGAATATCTTGCTCTGTCAACTCCAGCGGAATCTCCACTGTGAAAGTGGTTCCAATACCCTTTTTGCTTTCAACGTCAATTTTGCCACCCATCATGTGAACATATTCCTTTGTAATGGCCATTCCAAGTCCGGTACCTTTATATTGTGTTCTGGCACCGCTATCATCTTCTTGCGAAAATGGTTTAAATAGTTTTTTCTGAAACCCTTCACTCATCCCAATACCGTTATCTTTCACAATATAACGGACTATCATATGCTTGTCATCCTCTCCCGGATGACTGCTGATATCCAGGGTTATCATTCCACCATCCTTTGTGAATTTCACAGCATTACTGAGAAGATTCGTCAGAACTTCCCGAATACGTGCAGCATCTGCAAGAACATAGGGATTCTTTGGTCTATCACGGTATACTTCAAACTTCAAATCTCTGTTATAAAGAAGACCTTTCATGATTGCCAGAACATTATCTGTCAGTCCGGTAATATCCACCGGTTCAGGAGAAAACACTGCTTTTCCGCTCTCAATACGACTGAGATCAAGAACATCATTCAACAATGAAAGCAGATGATTTGAGCTTTCCCGTACCTTTTCCAGACTTCCATGAATATCTGCAACAACATTCTGGTGCAATGCAATATTGGTAAATCCAATGATGGCATTCATTGGCGTTCGGATATCATGGCTCATGTTAAGTAAAAATGTAGATTTTGCCTGGCTGGCAGCATCTGCTTTTTCCGCAGCCTCCAACAATAATTGCTTTTGCTTCCGTTCTTCTTCCTTACTTTTCTGGTATATAAAATAGGTGCTCAAACAGATCATCATCAACACCAATCCGACAATCGAGCCACAGATTGCAGAAATTTTTTTTGTTTTCACTACCATGCCATACGCAGACTGCATATCCATTTCCATACAGAATGCACCTACAATATCTCCCGTTCCATCCAGATTTGAACGTACCGGATAACAAGCCGTGAAAATCGGTCCCCAGGTTGTGTCCACAATATCTTGGGAGTACACGTTTTCTCCAGAGAGAGCTCTTTCAATATAGGGAATCATTTCATCCTCTATATAATCCCCAGGATGTCTTACATCCCCGGCATCTGGATCCAAACCGTCCACTACATAGATCAGTTTTCCCTCTTCATCTCTCGTAGCAATGTAAATATATCTTGTAGAATTCAATGTCCGGATCTCATTGAGGTTGCAGGAAATATCCTTATAAAACTGTGTTTCTTCATCTGAACGATCCTTGATTTGTGAAAAATCTTCCCCTCCAATTTTTCCATCCACCAGTTTATGGACTGCATCTGCACTTGCTCGATCACGGGAGATTTCTGTTTCCAGTGCGGTCTTAGTATAGGCGCTTTGCAGAATAAATGTGTATGCTGCTATAGCCAGAATGATAGACAGTCCCATAATCACAAAGATCTTTCCTGATATTTTTTGTTTTACAAACCGTTTCTTTTTCTTCAAATGTATCTCTTCTTGTGTTTTATCCATTTCGTCGTTATATTTCATAATGAATCCTCATATATATTATAAATATCGCATATTTTCTTTATAACCGTTTCATCTTCGAAATCGTATCTAACAGCAGCTTCACATTGATCGGCTTCGATATATGTGCGTTCATGCCGAATTCCAGACTTTCCCATATCCAGCACCTCATTCACCAGTTCCAGAAGCAGTCCAGCTCCGTTTTTCACGCCTCGGGGGCTGATCTCAATACTATCCTGATGGTATAGTGTCTCCATTTTGCTTTACCTTCTTTACTTAACGTTGATGCCTCTGGCATATTGCTGTAGAAACTGTTCTTTTCCACATGGTCTGCCAAAATAATATCCCTGCAGATAATCAACCTTCATTTCTTTCATTTTCAAGAGCCATTCCTTTTCCTCGATGCCTTCTGCGCATATCCTGACGTTAATGCTATGTACCATCGGATGATATTTTTATATAATTCATAATCCCTGGCACTGTTCATCGCTTTGGCAGTAAAATCTCTATCCATTTTCACGTAACTTGGATTCATATCACGGATACAATGAAGATTCGAATATCCTGTTCCAAAATCATCGATCACAAAGGGAATCCCGTTCTTGTCCAGAGTTTTACGGAATTTACAGAACGAAGGTGTCATATCCATAAATCCGCTTTCTGTCATTTCAACACATAAGCATTCCGGCTGTAATGAATATTTTTGAATTGCATCCAGAATATCCCGCTCCACATTGCCTTGCAGGATCTGAACATAGGATACATTTACATTCATCCGGAAGTCCGGAATATATTTCTGCATTTCACAGCACATTGCTGCAGCTTCGTTCAAAATATATCTTCCAGCGGGAATGATCAATCCGGTCTCTTCCAATAATGGGATAAACTCCATCGGTGAAACAAACTCCCTCCCTTCTTCCGTTATCATGGAAAAACGCATCAGTGCCTCTGCTCCAATGATCTGTTCGGACTGACAGTCCACGATCGGCTGGTAGTATACTTCAAAGCATCATAATGGTTCACAATAGCATTACGAAGTGTTGCTACGATTCTTCCTTTTCGTAAAAAGTCCTCATAGTCATCCTGGTCAAAAATATAGAATCCATTTTTACCCATGCTTTTTGCCTGTTTCAAGGCAAATTCAAACCTTTTGCGGCATTCTTCGGTTCCCTCACAAAATGTTGCTGCATCTATAACACCAATAGAAATAGAAAATATAGCTTCATAATTTTCGGCTACTATGAAATTACGAAGTTTATCTGTAATCTTTTCTTTCAGTGCCACAGCGTCTTCTGCGGAGGAAGCTTCCAGATCCACAATCACATACTGATCCGCTACCAGATGATAAATTCTCTGCTTGTCTGAAAGGCATTCCTTCATACAGCCGGCTACACTTTTCAGGATATAATTACCATAATCAGCTCCCCTGGAGCTATTGATTGCTCCGAAATCATCAATTCCTACATGCATCAAAAAGCCCTTGGAAATAGGTGCCTTTTGTGAACACAGGTAAGCAAGGAATTCCGGACCACCAAGCAGTCCGGTGACATTATCAGCCCTTCTCTTGTTGCCGGTCTCATTCAGACACCCGATCAGATATTTCGCATTTCCCTGCTGATCATTGATCACGATACCACGGCAGTTGATCCAGACCGGCATACCCTCTTTATCAAGCCATCTATAATGAAGATTATGTACCTTTTCTCTTCCTTCACATATATCCGCAAGATGCTTTGCAAGCATCTCACGGTCTCCTTCATATACTACCTTCATAACTTCATTTGACATATCTGTCAAGATAGCACTCGGTATATTAAATCGTTTCACAGCTGACTGTGAAATCTCAAAAATATTATTCTGCAGATCAAATATATACAGATAATCGTCCATACATTCTGTAATGATCTCAAATAAAATATCAGCTGTCTGCTCTCCAAATAATTTAAATATATCATTAATCACAACAAGAACCTTCCTTCTGACTACTTCACTCTATTCCTGTCATTTTCTAGAATAACTTAAAGATATTCACGCGGTCATGCATCTTGGCTGCTCCCTCTGCCAGATTAATACTGATCGCAGTATTCTCTTCTGAGGATGCTGCATTGCCCTGTACCACACCGGACAGCTGTTCCATTCCCTGACCGATCTGTTCCAAGGACTCTGCCTGGGAGTTGGCTTTCTCCATGGTGTTCTGTGCAATCTCTGCAAAGGACTCCATATCTGCAATGATCTGATTAAATGCGTCTGCTGTTGTTCTTGTGATCGTATTGCCCGTTTCGATTTCCACTAAGGTCTTATCGATCAGATCTCTCGTATTCACAGCCGACTTCGCACTATCCGCTGCTAGCTTGCCGATCTGATCCGCCACTACTGCAAAGCCTTTTCCTGCTTCTCCTGCTCTGGCAGCTTCTATGGAAGCATTTAGGGATAACAGGTTGGTCTGGGATGCAATATCCTCGATATCTGTGATAATATTACCGATTTCCTTGGAGATTTCTGTAATGTGCTCCATTTCCGTGAGCAGCTCGTTCATTTTTTCTTTTTCTTCGTTCGCTTTATTTACAGAAGCTTTTACACGTGCTGATGCGCTCTGCGTTTCTTTCGCTGTATCTGCAGCCAGATCCACGACAGTGTCAATGGTGGCATTCAATTCCTCGATGACTCCTGCCTGCTCTGTTGCACCGTCCGCCAAGGATTTTGATGCATTTTCCACCTCGGATGCATTCGATGATACCTGTTCTGCCAGATTGCTGATCTCGGTCAGGGTACTGTTAAAGCGCTTCAGAATATACAGCAGTGATGCCTTCAATTCTGAGAAATCTCCCAGGAAATCTGTAATGTCATCACCGTTTTTTGTCAGGTCACCCTGTGCGATTGCCTTTACCTCCACAGAGATCTCACTGACATAATCTGCCAGAATACCCATGGCTTCTTTCAGATTCCTGATGGTATCACCAAGCTCATCCTCAGACTCATAGGTAAGCATTTCTACATTAGACAGTTCACCCTTACGCAGGCTGGCAACCGCTGCTTCTATCTGTTCTACCGGCTCTGTAATGGAATTGGTAATGATCCTGCCGATCAGTGTTGTCACTACAGCAATCGCAAGACCCGCTGCCACGATCACAACAAATATGATTATGGTGCATACATTGGCCATGGTCTTTGCCCGATCTAATTCTACCTGAAACTCATCACGCAATGAAGTTAATTTCCCAGTAAAAGACTTATATTCTTCATACACCTCTCCGATCATCAGCTTCGCTGCCTCCTGCTGTTTCCCCTCACGCTTAACTTCAAAATTTCATCGGAAGCAGCCCTATATTTTTCCCATGCAGCGCTTGCCACTTCATAATCATCCCGTCCTTTTTGAGCATCGCTGTCTGCAGACATTATTGCATCCAGATTCGCAGCGGTATCCTTGATCTGACTCTCCAGCTTCTGAATTTCCTCTTCACAGGCAGTCATAACCGATGCATCTGATTCTACCAGATGCTGGTACTGCTTGATTCTGTATTTCGCAGTCATTGTCTCTAAATCCTGCAGATATTCCAATGACGGAGACCAGACCTCCGTGATCTTCTCTATATTTGAACGGATCACTAATGTCGAGATCAGTGCCACCAAGACTAAAAATAATGTCATAACAAGCACTGCCATTCGATATACTTTTAATTTTCCTGCAACCTTTAAGTTAGCTATACGCTTTTTGATCTTTTCCATGATGGTTTTCTCTTCCTTTGTAATTTGTTGATCATTTATAACATTTGTCTATCCACAAACGTTTATACGTTAGCACACTTTATTGGAATAGTCCATAAAAAAATTATTTTCTGCTAAATATTAGTGACTCAAACTCCGCACTTGAAGAAGTGCCTATGCACCTTGAAAATCCAATAATACCTGACACAAATATAGCATGAAACCGTCTGGTTTTGATATCATTGAGTTGCTCAAAAACAATTACAAACCGTATTGTTCATATAAAAAATGGAGCTCTTGTTTTTACGCAAAAGCTCCATTCATAGCGAGCTGGCATGAAATCCAATGAACGAACCTCTTTTCGGATGCGGCTCAGCTGAGCGGTAGCAGTTTCCGGAACAAGGAGTTCATTCGCAATATACGAATAGATTTCACGCAAATCGTCAAGTGCATCTACAGAATAGCCGACCTTGTAGCTATCCGTCATATGCCGAACTCCTTTGCAAGTGCCGCATCGACTTCATCTGCAGAATATACTTTTCCTGCTTTTATGGAATCAACGCCTTTCTGAAGTTCTGCATCAAGCTGTTCTCTGTCCATTGCACCAACAGCTAATGGTTTAGAAGAAGGAAGTTTCAATTCAAATGGCATGCCCTTTTTCAGTACAATCTGGCTATAAAGCATCTGAATTGCACTGGATGGAGAAATGCCAAGCTGAGAAAGTATGCTCTCAGCATTATCCTTGAGATTGGTATCTATTCTTGCATAAACAGCAGATGTATTTGCCATAGTATCGCCTCCTTTTTCTTAATTATATTCACTTTTGCTTGCAATTGCAAGCATTTGTTCAGTTCATCCACCCACCGTTTACCTATTTTGTTCCATGCTCCACAATCATCTCAACATTCTCAAATACATCGACAAACACTTGCTTTGCTCTTTCTAAAAGCTTACGGCATATCTCTGGTTCCTCAAACAAAAAACTAACACGCAGCTCTACGCTTTTAACATTTGGGTACTTTTCTTTATATTGTCCTGAATCTATGTACCAGATATAGGTATTGAGTTTATCTTGCAACAGCAATAAATGTCGATTCATATCTGACCAGTCCATTCCGTCTGTAAGAAGAAGTAACAAGCTGGAGGTGTCTTGTTCATATGCCAAGCCATCAATGGTATCTGTTTTTTCAATATTAAATTTATCATCGTTATTCTCTAACTCCATATCATCACCTATAAAGTCTACATTTGATTCAAACGGATATTTTGCAGAATCAAATCTAAGGATTGTCCCTCTATATATTCCACTCTCTTCATACTCACATAGTTTCATGTTTATATATGTAACATCTTGTTTTCTTCTTGAATAGTCTCACACTCCTGTACAATTTATTCATTTGTCAACTTTCCAGACTGCTCTGCAAGCTTTTTCTCTTCTCTCTTCACTCTACGTTCCAATTTCTTAATATCTTCTGATGCCGGCAAATTTTCTGGTTTAATTCCTCTTTGTCCAAGCATGTCTCTAACAGAAGTATTATTTTCCACATGTTCAACAGTGATTACAGATTCTCCTCGCAAATCCTTTTCTTCAACATTATAATTTGTCATTTCAGTTGCAAGATTTTTTGCGGCAATGGTAAGTGTTGGTAGGAAATCCGCAAGTGGTCTTTTATCCTGTACTCCCAAACGTTCTTTCATCTGTTTCGTGGTAAATCCACCAAATAAAGCCTGATCTCCTTTAGACCGAATACGACCAAATCCTGCATCATCTACTCCACGTTCATAAATATTTTGAGACAATCTTTTTTCCGATTCCCTTAATTTTCCCCTTGCCTCTGTTCTTTCGATATAAGAAATCCTTTCTTCAATCAATTCCTGTTTTCTAGTCTGAACCGCAAAATAGCTTTGTGCAAAAGCAATCTGCTCCTTTCGTGGATCTCCATTTTCAGCAATAAGATAACATGCATAACGAGTAAGCATATAATCTTCAACTTCACGAAGTGCACCGTTTCCAACTTCAATTGTATTGTTAATTCTTGAAAAATGATCTTCTGCTACGTTTCCATTATTCTCACATGAAATCATTGCTTTATTTATTGCATTATCAAAATTTCTCCATTGAACATAATCCAATAATTTCATTAGTTCTCTTGCATACCAATACTCAATGCCCTCCGCTTCATGTCGGATATCATCAAATTTTCTTCTGTACAATTCTATTATTCTCTTTTCCATTCAAATTTCCTCCTCTTATGAACATATTGCTGACGCCAGCAATATGTTTTTCACTATTAATTTCTTCAATTACTCTATCACATTCTCCTTTGTGTTCCTCATCTTGTCATAATACGCTTTATACCTGTAAATCGTCCGCTCACTGACATTATTCCTTCTTGCAATCTCTATCATAGTCATTCCACTTTCATAACCGGCAACAAAATCATTGTAGATTGCCATCCATTTTGCATTATGCTTCTGCCTTCCGCTTAATTTACGATTTTTATAATATTCCAGTTCTTCGCGCAGCTCGGCGTTTTCATTTTCTAATTCTTCAATTCTTTTTAATGCTTTCTCAAGTGTTATTACCTTCTCCACTTCTTTGTCCCTCCGTTCATGTCATTTTCGTTTTGTCTATATTATATATTGCTAATCAGTATTAGTCAATTTGATTTTGTCATACAGGAACACTTTTCATATTCATAATACTTCTTTCTCATTTCTGCTCCACTTTCCGTACATAATTTGTTTTGGCAGCCAATTTGAATTATCTGGAAATCTATATTGATGAATTTAACGATAAGGGAATTCAGATAGCAAATGCTTTTCTTGATGTAATGAGATGCAAATTAACAGAGCTTGGTGCCGATTCTACTGATCCATTTGCAAGCATATTTGATAATTAACACATTGAAGCAGAACAATATTATATGAATATTCTGTCAGAAGATTTGAAACCGATTGTCTCTGACCTGCGAAATATTCATATGAAAGATAGCAATACCGCCAGCGACATTGACTATCAAAGCATGGTCAAAAATATCATTGATAACTTTGCAACTCAAATACCTACTACCGCAGATGACGATACAGAGTCATCAAATGATGCTTATATAAATGGACTTTTGCTCCTTTTCTGCAAAATCCGGAGATGAAAGTCACTCAGCCTTCTGTGGAAGAAAAGCAGACATTAAAAGAAATATTTTCCCGTTCCAAACCGGCAAAGGAGCATCGGAAGTTGAGACGGAGGAATCCAAAATTATAAACTAACTTCAAAAAAACAAGGCAGCTTATCCCACTTAGAGTAATCTGCCTTGTTTTCTATGCTCCTTAAATATATGCACATCTTATTTGCCATTATCTTAATGGACAATCTGATTTCTTCACTTTGTTTGCAAGTTTCAACAACCCATTATTTTTACAATAAATCTGTAAATCTCTTATGGTTTGTTTTGATGTAGGTCCAATAACAATAGAGTCAAATAAATCTTCAAAGTCTATTCTTTCTTTTTCACACAATTCTGCTAAATTCAAAATATATACCTGCCTAATAGTATTAAGTACTTTACATTGAAGATGCTTATCATTTTCATTAACAAAAAGTGGAGAAATTCTAATTTCTTGCTCCGACGAAAAACTTCATGCTTATGAAACATTGCACATAGCAACAAATTATCAATCAAACCGTTTAAATTTGAAAAATCGTCCATCTTATCATATTGAATATAATCTCGTAACAGTTCTTTCGTTTTATGTTGCTTGGCACAATAACCATAATATTCTTCATTCATAATGATCTGATTGTAAAAAATAAGCTTAAATAACGTTTCTGTATTAAATACAATCGCTACACCTTGACCGCCTTGTGCATATCTATCCCATTGTGCCGCATCATTACGTGCTTTTGAAACGCAAAAAATATATGGATATTCTTTTTGCATTCTATTTTTGATTTGTGAAAAAACTTCATTGGCTTTTCCCTTATTAGCTGAATCAATACATGCATATACTTCTTTTTCCAGATCGTTTATAAACCCTATTAATTCTTCTCGATCATTCATATGTTCTGCACTGCCAAACCAAATCTCTTTCTTGCCAATAATCCCACATAATGCATTTATATCTGTATAATGCCATAGTGTTTTTCCATACTTTTTTACAGCCCTTTTCACTCGTTCTTCCCTATAGTCATCTCTTCCCATAGAATTGTTTGCCTTGTAATTTACTACTTTTGTATCAAACAATGGATTGAGCTGTTCATCCTCATATCGATCTTGTAAATCCATTTCATGGTCGTACACATCAAGCATGATGGTCGGTTCAAGTGAAAGGGCTTTACCGACCTCTAGTTTATGATGCACGATGCGCTTCTTTGTTTCATTGTTCTTCATTGCAGTGTCCTTTCCGTCCGAGTGGAGGACGGTGGGACACAAAAAGAGCCGGTGGGTGAAGATGAACCACCGTCTCTGGTTTGCCGAAATAGGCGCACAAAAGCAACGGTGGGTGCATCTTCGCTTCAAACACAGCTTTTATTGCTGTGTTTGGAACTCTTATGCATCCCATCGTCCTAATGGCCATCTCGGACAATTGAGATTTATTTCTACAGCTGAGGCTTTCTCAACTGATGTCTTTATTATCGCGGATTTGAAATTTTCGTGACCAACTCGTTGAGTTGGTCACAAATCGCCGTAAAATCAGTCTTTTTTAAATTTTGTCACAAAAAAGGACCCCATTTCGGGTCCAAAACTAACTTAATAAGTTATCAATTTTTTACTCATTCTTTTATAGTCGTGCCAAGCTCTTTTAAGTTTTTCACTCTTAAAAATCCATTGAAATCATCTAATGATATACAGGGAAAATTCTCTAAAATATGTATATATGTTCTATCCGGTTCTTGATATTCATTTAACTTCTGAGAGGACTTATCAAAAATCTTTTCAATTAAGCGCAATTTCAATCTTAAAGCCACACAGATTGCCATCAAAACATCTTTTCCCATATTATTATACTTATCGTTCTTTATTTTTCCATGATAATTTTTATGTAGGCCTGTTTCTTCAGAAAATTTATCCGGATATTTCCATTTTCTTTTTTCCATCAAAAACCATAAGCACTGGCATAATGTTGTTCTTGGATCAGCAAGCATTTTTAGCAACTCAATTTCTTCATCCTCATCATATTCCAAAATTGCATCAAGTGCAGCAACATATGCGTCATCCTCTTCATATTTAAAATTCGTTTGATAATCTGGGTGAAAAGTCAGTATACGCTGATCAATCCCTACTGTACGACAAAGGAAAGCACAACCTGTTAAGTCTTTATTAAAATTTTGATAGACTATGTAGTTCTTTTCGCGTATGTTAATCACGCACTGCTGTAAACTTTTCTTTGCTTTTGCCGTCAGATGCAATCCGTCCGTTTTTGCCACAATATATTTTGCATCAGCTAATACAAAATAACCGTCAGCAAAAACAAACCTGCCACCCTGTACCCAATCCTGCAGCAAAGAACTACTTTCTAACAACTGGTAAGCTTCTACAGGTGTTAGTGCGACAAATTCCTTGCTTTCATGAATATCCGCAAACACAGCATCGTAATCTTCGAGTTTGCAGATTTCATCTATTAATCCCACCTCTGTCAGACGATATTTGACGGAGGATCGAGATACAATGAAGAAATCGCTCAAATCCTCAATAAGTCTATCGCAAGATGGATAAATATCATTTTGAGGTTCACGGTAAACTTCGAGCAGGTCTAATGCTTTTTTTCTGAACATTTTGACTGGCATTAATATCCGCGGTGCCAGTCTGTGTGCTTGCCACTCCAACCATCTGACTTCATTTTCCTTCGTTTTCTTTCCCTCTGGTGGCTCATAAAAGGTTTCAGTGTGCCGACACATAATCGGATATAACTTTTCCGCAACCAAAGCGTTTTTAACTTTCAGAATCTCAAAATAAGTTTTATCCTTTTCCCAATGGAGTGCCTCGTGAATAAGTGTATTTCGTTTTGCACCTTCTCCGTACATCTCCTCTGAAGCCGGATCAAGCAATACTGTCCCCGCAGGATAAAAAACCAATGATGATGTTCCTTCTTCTCGATCAAACACCTCTACCTCACTGTCCAATAGAAGGCAGCAACCAAAAATATCCATATTTCTGGATAGTGAAGCCTCCATTACTGTCAGCTTCATCGTTTTCAGAATTTCATTTACTGGAAGTGGCATAGGTGTATCCAGTGCTTTTTTGCAATATTTATTCAGGAACTTGGTAGCATAATCATCCAGCCGATTCTTCCCTAAGATCAATGCCCCTGTCTTAGGGTTAATATCATAAACATCACTGAATGTTGGTCTATTCATCATCGATATCCGTATCTCCTTTTTCCATATAATCAAGCGGCATGGTCGACAATAGTTTTTTTGCCTCCTGCCAGGTAGGACAATATTCCTCTACCAATGCCCGGAACCTGTGTGTATGATTCTTTTCCAACAGATGCACCAATTCATGGATGACCACATATTCCAAGCATTCTGCTGGTTTCTTGGCAAGCTGCAGATTGATCCATATCCTGCGTTTATCAATGTTACAGGTACCCCATCTGGTTCTCATATTTTTTACACGGAATTCATTTGCATGAACACCTGTCTTTTTTCACACTGAGAAACCACAGACTCAAGCACACGCTTCAGTTCCTGTCGATACCATTCAATAAATAGTTTTTCTCTGGAGTCAATGCTTGTGCCTTCAGGCACTGTCATTATTATTTTAGTGGGTGTTCTCACAATCTTTCGCTGCTTGCCTTCATATATCACCTGTAGGCGATATGGTTTTCCCCACAAATAATGTGACTCCCCAGATACATACTCTCGTTTGCTTTGCCTCTCCTGTGACAGCATCCTATCACGCACCTTGGTAATTTCCTGGAGTTTTCCCAATACAAACAGCTTGACTTCATCCATTGTAATCCCTGTTGGGGCACTCACCGTAATATCACCTTCTGGCGGTTTCACTCGAATATACAGATTCTTCAGATTCTTTTTCCGAGTCACCTCAATTGTTAGTTCACCAATCAATAAATTTTCACTACGCATCATATTCTTCCTGCCTCTGTGCTATATCGAAGACCTGATTAGTTTCCTCTTCAGCTTTGTCTTTGCTATAGCTATGAAGCAATAACTTTTCATAAATAGCAAGTCTAATTTTCTGCTGTTTCTGCCGATTTTTCTTCCATGCTGGTCGTATTGCGATGCGAATAGCTCCATCTACATCAACGGTCAACTCCAAATCCTCCTCAAAGTAATCAAACAGCGCTCGTCTGGCCGCACTATTCTTCACTTCATCCGGATAATCTCCATTATCTTCCGGATGAAGGATTGCCTCAGCCATTTCCACGACCTGTTTCAAATATTCCTGGTAGCTCATCGCTGCCACTTTTCGCTGCATGATGATTTTCTTCAGCATTTCTGACAGCTTGCCATAATACACGGGATTCGAACTCATCTTCTTGACGATTTCATGCTGCAGGTTATTGTCAATGGTCTCTGCCTTTGCCTCATTATCTCCTGGGAGGTCTTTTACCAAATCAGCAGGTGTAGTGGTCTTGCCCTGAAGCAATAATTCAACAATGGACATATTCCCAAGCTCACTGACCACCTTGGTTTCCTCTGCACGAATATAGGTATCAAGAATATAGCGCATGTCTGCCTCATAAGGCTTCAAATCAATATAATCGCAACTTGCCAGTTTAATCATTTCCTTGATTTTGTTATATCCTGAAATCTCTCTGCGCAGATGCTCGACATCCTCCTCTGTATATCCATAATCTGATACAAGTCGATCGCAACAATTTGCAAAAGAACGAGAAAGAGACGCTGTCAGCCCATAAAGAGTATCCCTCCGAGCAGTCTTCTCATCACTTTCGCTATCCTCGCCACAAAAATATTCTATGTAATCTGTATCTGCCTGCGGTGCCGGAACATTTTCGACCAGTGCATCCAATGATGACAATGTTCCTGTCAATTCAGAATTTGCCTCATCGTAGCGATTTTTAATCAGACCTTCGACATCTTCTTTATCATATCCGTCAAACGCCTCTGAGGTATAATCCGCTACAGCAAGCTGCACATTGCGGAACAAATCCATATAATCTACAATGTATCCATAATCCTTGTCTTCTCCATCCGGTCGGTTAACACGACAAATAGCCTGGAAAAGGTCATGATTGCGCATGGATTTATCAATATATAGATAAGTTGCACTCGGAGCATCAAAGCCAGTCAGCAGTTTATCCACTACAATCAGCAGTTTCATCTGCGCCGGCTCATCAATAAATTTAACCTTTACTTCTTCTTCGAATTCAGACAGCTTTTTGCCATTGAGCATTCGTTCGTATATTTTCTTCTTGTACTCTTCCTCACTCTCCTGCATAGGATCATAAGTTGCCGTTCTGACACTTTGCGTTGTCGGTTCATATGATGTGACGATGGCACACTTAGTAAATCCCATGCTCATAAAGATTTCCCAGTATCTGCAAGCCTCATAAATACTGTTTGCAACAAGCATAGCAGTTCCGCGGTCATCTTTAAGTCTCGGCTTTAGGCTCATATCGAACACGATATCAGATGCAATTTTTTCAAGCCTCTGTTTGGAACTGTAGAGCTTGTTGATTGATGTCCAACTCTGTTTGAGCTGCTGTTTTGCCCGTTCTGTCAGACCCCTTGTTTTGTTTTCAAACCACAAGTCGACTTTATCCTGACTCGAAAGGTCTTGATCCACATCGCGTGCTTCATAGCGCAGATCAAGGACAATTCCATCTTCTACGCCTTCATCAAATTTATATGTGTGAATGTATGTACCGAAGTTTCGATGCTGGACTTTTTATCTGTTTTCAATAACGGTGTCCCGGTGAAACCAATCAGTATGGCATCCGGCATAAGCGTCTTAACTGCTTCATGCAGCTTGCCGGAATTTGTACGATGGCATTCGTCAATGAAGCTACAATATTGCCTTTGCCTTAAAATCATTCGGCAGGTCTTTCAGAAGCTCCTTCCGATACTGGTCGATATCTGACTGGTTTCCTGCATTGTGTCCATATTTATGAATCAGCGAACAGATGATAGAATCCTCGTTTTTATCCAAGATTGTCCGAAGGTCTGCGCAGCTCTTTGCTCTGCGTACCTTTTCATCCACGTCAACAAACTGATCTCTGATTTGGGTGTCCAGCTCTTCTCGGTCTGTGATTACAACAACACGACTATCTGCAATATTCTCGATAATCCACTTTGTCAGCCATACCATGATTAAGGATTTTCCAGAACCCTGCGTATTCCATATAATACCGCCCTCTCCGTCCTGAATTCGTTTCCGTGCCGCCAGATTTGCAAAAATACTGATTATGCCGTGCAATTTTCTTGATTCCTGCATCGAAAATAATGAAATCATGAATCAACGAAAGGAAACGTTCCTTCTGGCACATAGAAATCACGCCATCTCTCAGGCGATTGACTTCCTTGACCTGTAGCAATTTGATTTCTGCTGACAGATCATCCGTTGCCTTTTTATCTTCTTTCCATTTGAGGTAAAATTTCTGCAAGGTATTGACCGTACCATAGTGCAATCCTTCCGCCTCATTTCCTGCAAAAGAAGCTGAGCTGTGCTGAAGAAATTCAGGATATTTTCACGCTTTTGGTTTGTCAGAAGCTGACGGATGCCATTTCCAACGCTGATACAGGATTTTTTCAGTTCAAACATACCCATTGCAATGCCGTTAACATACAGCACAACATCCGGACGTTGTGTTCTCGATGATTTGCACACAATACCGTCACTTCCTGAGCAACTGCAAAATCGTTGTTTTCAGGATTCAACCAATCGATATAGTGAACCGTTGGCCTATGACCATGTGCATCTTTTGTACCTTGACGCCCATAACGGAGCAGAGAATAGACACTGCGTTGATCTGATACAAGGAGTCCACCTGATTACCAGCCTTATTTACCAGCTCTCCTATAGCTGTCTTAATCTGGTCATCGGTATAGCCACGCTTTTTCAGATTTGCCGAAAGCAAATCTTCCTTGATTGGAGTGTTATCGATATCCCGCAAATCTCCGATATAAGTGTAGCCCAAATCATCTTTGAGCCAATGCAGGACTCTGCTTTGTAATTTTTTCTCAGGATCTACCGTTGCCATCATCATACCTCCCTATGCTTTCAGACGGATGCGGCCTGTTAACAGGTCATCCATCGCACCTTCTCTGATTTGAATCATTTTATCTCGTTCGTTTTCCAATGCTTCGATTTCTTCGTCCATTGCTGTTAGCGTATCCGCAATTGCTTTTTGCTCCTTTATATCGCTTGGAATATATAGCTCTGTTTCAGAGAAAGACTTCTTTGAAACAGAAGACACCTTGATTCCTGTAATATACGGATACAGCTGGTCATGATATGAAGTAGAATTCATGTAATATCCCAAGAAGCCATCTGCCGTCTCATAATTCGGCCGACAGGTAACTGTGTGTAAACCACCAACCAACGGGATAGTAACAGCACCAACTTGAACCACTTTACCTACTGCATCATCCTCTGCCGTATCCGCAATCAGAACATCTTTCTGTTTTAACAAGCTTCTCTCTTTTACGCAAGATGGGTTTTTTAGACGCGGGATGTCATCTTTATCCGTTAAAACGGCACCATATTTTACCAGTACATCGCCATAATGAACATCTCCAATATTGCCTTTATCCGTCAACTGGTCCCTCGCATATGTGTTGGTTTGCAAAAGAGAAAAATAATCGTCAAACGAATATGTTGTCCAAGCTTTATCATAGCCCTTCAATCTTGTGTGACCACCAACCAAATCTTCCAATGCCCCATCACGGATGCCACGTTTTTTTTCGATCAGTTCAGCGAGATCATCGATGTAAGTGTCGAACTCGATAGTGTTTGAGCAATCTTTTTTGTTCAGTCAGTGACGGAATACACACAACTACATTTTTTACAACTTCTTTATTCAGGTTTTGAACGCCACTTCCTGCTGCAAAAGATTCATATTGTCTTTGTACATACGAAGAAGATAATAGATAATACAAAAACTCGTCATCTGCTTCCGCTTGAAAATCATATAGACGCAACCAACCATCATGATACAACCAGCAATACTCAAGATATAGGGTCTTCCAAAACTCATAGAATTTGAAAGTATAAAATCGCCGGGAAACACCCTCACAGAATGTGCTGCACCCATAGTTGTAATTTTCTCTTCCGTCGAAGTTATATATTTTCCATATCTTGGTGCATCACCGATTTTAATCCAATTTACCCCGCCAATGTTTGAGGTAAGATAGCTTTCAATCGGACGTGGTGAAGCTCCGCGCTTAATTTTTAAAAAAGCATTGAATGTTTTTTCTCTCCAATCCTTAGGATAAGTTACCATTTGTACCCCATCCTTTCCAGTGCTGCCATAACAGCCGCCTTTGATTTTGTAGTTCTGTCCTCAATTTCTCCAAGCGTATGCTCATATCGTTTCGCTATCAACAGCACTCTGGAAGACAATGCATTCAGTACCTGCTCAACTTCATCACAAATATCAGTTTCCAACTTTCCATCCACTTGAGATCAAACAGCAGATGCTTAATTTCCTCAATGGAAAGTTCGCTGTACTTCGTTTCAACCTTGTCATCCAGTGCATTTCGAGCTTCTTTCAGCTCTTTGTCAACGGTATCTTTTTCTGCTGATTTTTCCGCATAAGCTTTCAGTGCTGCGTATTCATCTTGATAGATTTCCGGTACAGCTGCAGATCCTGCTGCTGTTTTCAGTGCAGCTTTCAGCTTTGCCTTGCCAAAAGTACCATTTTTATTGCGAAGGTCAAACTTCTCTACCTTAGGTAAAGTCTTTACAAGTGTTTCCATCTCAGCTGTTTTTCCCTCATCAAAAAGAGTCACCAGCTGTGCCAAAACACTCATGGCCTCCGATGTTTTTTTCGCATCTAATTCCTTAATACGCGCATTCAGTTTTGCTTTCGGAATGCTGTCTCCTTTATCGTTCAGTGCTTCCTTTAACAGCCCATCATCACCAGATTCTTCTTCCCTCATTTCATCTAGTTCAGACTCCAGTGCTGCGGATTGCTCCAACAAAGCATTGATGGCTGTTAATTCTTCAGCGAAATACACGTTTTCAATCAGTTCTCTCGGAATCAGTGCACCATCGAAAGACTTCACCTTTGAGGTATCATCTACTGTGATAGTATCTCCACTCTCATCCTTTGCTTTCTTCTGTGCATATACATACTCAATTTCTCTACCTGCCTCGTAGCCGCTGGCCTTGATGACATACACATCATCTTGGAGCTTTGCGTTCCAGTAATTCATTAGGCAATCATAGACATCGTAATTGTCCAGGAGTTTTGCAGCCTCATAAGCATGGAGCAACATAACCGAGGTGGTACGAATCAACTCTTTCGGATTCGTTTTCGAATCAATACCAAGCAAAATATCCTTTACGGATTCTCGCCATTGTCCAAATATCTCATCGGTTTCTGTCTGCTTTTCTGTGCAGATATTACCATCCTGCCCAATCACTGTTTCAATGGAAGCAGAAGGCAATGCAAGATTATATACATCATGTGTCTCATCGATACACTTGAAAATCTGCAACTTTAAGTCAGGGGAGATAGCCCACAGTCGCTTTAACGATTCCACATCCTTTCCCGGAATGCCCCCTTCAGATGTGCTGCAATATTCTGCGGCAGAGTATCGTCTATTTTCTGAATGTAACGCGGAATGTTTAGATTACCGCCGTTACCCTCTAAAATATCGCTGTATTTAACAAAACGGGAATACCCCTTGATCTCAAGTCTGTGGGTAAAGGTCTGAACGATCTTTTCAATATCCTGTTCCCGCAATCTGTTTTTATTTCCATCCTTCTTATATCCACGACTGGCATCGATCAGGAAAATACCATCCGTTCATCTGCATTCTCCTTGTCGATGATGATAATGCAGGCCGGAATGCCAGTGCCATAAAACAGGTTACCCGGAAGGCTGACGATTCCCTTGATGTATTTTTTCTTCAACACCTCGATACGGATACTCTCCTCCGCATTTCCTCTAAACAACACACCGTGTGGAAGGATAATACCTGCCTTTCCGTTGCTGTCCAGTGCTTTTAGGACATGAAGAAACCATGCATAGTCACCGTTCTTTTCCGGAGGAATGCCGAAGCCATCAAATCTTCTGAACTTATCCTTTGTAGTCGTAATACCGTCGGTCCAATCTTTATCGGAGAAAGGTGGATTCATAACGATAAAATCAAACTTCTTTAATTCACCGAACTCATCCAAGTACTGCGGATCTGCCAGCGTATTGCCACTCTTTATTTCACCGGTTCCCTTATTGTGCAAGACAAAATTCATTTTTGCCAAGCCAGCAGTATCTGGATATTTTTCCTGTCCGAAAATAGTCACAATAGAATCACCATTTTCATCCATTGGTGCTTCATCTGCTGCCCGGATGAGGAGGCTTCCGCTGCCTGCTGCTGGATCGTGCAGAGTCCATTTTTTGTTTGGCATCTGCTTGATGTCACCAATACCGATTAGACGAGCAATGATGCGAGACACCTCACTTGGTGTATAGAACTGTCCCTTACTCTTGCCAGATTCCTGAGCGAACTTCATCATAAAATACTCGTAGGCATCTCCGATGATATCATCACCGCTGGCACGGTTGTTTTTAAAGTCGATGGCAGGATTCTGGAACACACCGATCAAGCCGGTTACTCTGTCTACCAGTTCCTTGCCGGAACCAAGCTCTTCACGATTGTTGAAGCTGACATCCGGCAAAGCACCCTGCAGTCTATTATCCTCCAGAAACTTTTGAAGAATCTTGTCTACCCGTTCACCAATATCACTTCTACCTTTAGCAGCAATCAGATCATCAAAAGATGCTCCCTGACTTACCGTAAATTCAGCAAATGGTTGTCCTTTATATCTATCGGATACATACTTAAAGAACAGCAGTACCAACACATAATCTTTATACCGTGACGGTTCCACACCGCCTCTTAATTTATTACAGGCCTCCCACAGGAGTGAATATAATTCAGACTTTTTCACAGCCATAATCCTCTTAAATCTCCAATCTAATTGTTATATTGTCACTACACAGTGCAGAATCAGTCCATTGCGCTTTTCCCACTCTCAATCCATTTGTCCAGCTCAGAACATTTGAACTTCCATTGCTTTCCAACCTTACGTGCCGGAATGCCCTTATTGTTTCTAATCCAGCCACGGATAGTCCCAGCCTTCACGCCTAAATATTCTGCAGCTTCATCAATGTTAATCCATTTATCCGTACTGACATCCATCATTTTTCACCTCCGAGCCAAAGCAAAATGCGTACACTAAATCATACTATATCATACCAATTTCTCTCGTGTTTTTCAACTCATCTTCTATTGTTTTTTGTTATTTGTTGTTATTTGTGTGTTCAACATACCGCTATTCATGCCTATTCATAAAACAGTAGCAACACTCCCTTGTAAAAAGGAAATGCATACTCTCATAATAAAACACACATTTTATCGTTACAGATATATAAATCGTTGCGATGGTGTGAAGTTTTTTATCCCTTTACCGTGCATCTGGGCTGTTCCACAGCTATCCTTTCAATTTCCAGACAAAAAATAAGCCATCTGCCACTTAGTGACATAAAACCTTTTCTTAGATTAGATAAGATAGATATTATTCATATAAGTCTTAATATTTTCAGTTTCATTACCTTGTCCTTTGAACACTCCAAGACAACCAAAAAAGACATCCCTTGACCCGTAATAATTACGGTTCAGGAATGTCATTTTTTCGCTACTTAGCAGTAAGAAAGACAAACGATACTACTTATACACAATCTATACAATTCCAAAACGCCTGTATAATCGCATCTTCCTTCGCCGGTGTGCATTGTGGCTGTCTCGCATTCTCTGATTTTGGCAGATTAAAGTTCTCCCCCACGTCCAGTCCGCATTTCTTCTTAATCTGTGCGATATACAATGATGAAACCTTAAGTACTGTCTGCTCAAATACATATGCCTTTATCTGCTCATATGTCGCTTGTCTCCGCTCCGCTTCGGTCCGCGCTAGACAAAGGTCCACCGGACCTTTAGCGCCCCTTGAATTCAGATAAATCCATATCCACCAGGGAGAAGTCAACGTTCACTTTTCTACTGTCGACTAGTCTCCGTTCCACTTCGGTCCGCGCTGAGCAAAGGTCCACCGGACCTTTAGCGCCCTTGGAAAGTAAGACAACAAACCGTTTCAATGTGGCTTGTAAATGGAAAGCAGTCATATGGTGTTGCCCGCTTCACTGCATATCCATGCTTTGTGAGATACTTTAAATCCCTCGCCAGTGTTTCCGGACCACATGACACATACACCACTCTCTCCGGTGCCAGCTTGACAACCGATGATAAAAATGCCTCGTCGCTGCCGGTTCTTGGAGGATCCATTATGACAACATCCGCTTTCTCACCATTTTGTGCCATCTCAACCATGAATTTTCCGGCATCGTCATTGTAGAAGCGGATATTTCTGATGTCGTTTCGCTTTGCATTGGTGACTGCATCACGGATTGCATCACGGTTTAGCTCGACCCCGATGACTTCACCTGCATTTTTCGCTGCTATGATGCCTATGGTTCCGGTGCCGCAATATGCATCGATTACACGCTCCTTGCCGGTGAGGTGTGCCTCATGAATGGCTTTTTCGTATAAAAGCTCCGTCTGCACCGGATTCACCTGATAAAACGAGCCTGGTGAGATGCGGAAGGTGCAGCCACACAGCTTATCCTCTATGAAGCCCTTGCCATAAAGCGTGATGTTTCTGTCTCCGAGCACCATGCTTGTCTTTTTATCATTCACGTTGAGCACACTGTCGTGATATTGGGATGCTTTTTTCTGAGTGCTTTTACGAAATTGTTCTTCGATGGAAGTATCGGCGATGCCAGGACAAGCACTACCATTATCTGCCCTGTTGCATAGCCCTTTCTTACGAGCACATGTCTGAGAAGGCCATAGCCGGTGTCCTCATCATAGGTCTTTATCCTGAATGAGCGTAGCATATCCTTTATGTCCCTTATTATCTCATCTGACTCCTGCTCCTCTATCATACAGCTTTCGATATCCACCACATCATGTGTGTTTTTCCTGTAGCTCCTCGCCACAATCTGACCGCGCCTTGTGCAGTCAAAGGCTGCATGAACCTTGTGACGATAATAGAGCGGATTTTTCATGCCGACAATCGGCTCCACAAAGTAAAAAGGCTTTAGCAGCTTTTTCATGTATGCCTGCTTGTTTTTTAACTGTTCCTTATATTCTACGCCCTGATAGTCGCAGCCGCCACATTTCTTCGCATACGGACATACATTATCGCTTTTTGCCCGGCTGCTTTTCTCCTTTAGTCTCGGCTGTCCGTTGGCTTTTTTGTAATTTTTCTCATTACGCGTGGGTTTTTCCCTGTAATTGCCTTGATTTCCCGCCATATCTGTGCTCCTTAAAATCAGCTATGCTGACTACTTTGTGTATGTATTATATAGATACACATGATTATCTATACAGTGCCATCCGCTTGAAGCGCCTGCTGTCACACATATATATGTCTTTCCGCTTGCTGCCTTCTCATAGCTGACCGCACAGTTGCCGGACTGATTTACAAAGCCTGTCTTTGCACCGATTACCTCGCCGCTTGTCATCCTGTCCTCTATTCGGCGCAGGAACAGATTCGATATGTTCAAATTCTCCGGATGCTGCGGTGTTGCAGCCGTGCTGTATGTATGATTTGAAAGTACTGTTTTACAAATATCGTCCTGCATCGCTGCCTGCATGATGACCGCCATATCATAGGCTGTGCTGTAATTGTTCTCATCATATATGCCGACAGGGTTTGCAAAATGTGTGGTCTGGCCTATACCAAGCTCTGCTGCCTTCTGGTTCATCATATCGACAAATGCTTCCATGGAGCCTGCTGTATAAACCGCAAGCTGATATGCCGATTCTCCACCTGATGGCAGGATGGTTCCGTTAAACACATCGCGAAGAGGCACCTGCTCACCGTCTAAAAAGCCTGTTGTACTGCAATCATGCACATATGAATAATCTGTGGCTTCTCTTGTAATTGTAACAACCTCGTTGAGCTTGTTTTCTATCACAGCCTGCCTGTCTATTTCGGTATTTTCATTCTCCGCTGCTGCAATTGCATTTTTCTCAGCCTGCTCTGCTGCTACAAGCACTGTCATAACCTTTGTCATGGAAGCCGGATACATTTTCTCATGAGCATTTTTTCCTGCAACAACTGTGCCGTCCTGCTCATCAATCACTACGGCATAAGAGCTCTCAAGCTCATCTCCGATTGCTGCTGTAGCATCAGACTCCTTTGGTGCAAAGAGCTCCTTTGCTTCCTCTGTCTCACTTACCTGCTCAGTCACACCCGGTCACATTTTCTGTGGCCGTTCCTGTGTCTTTTGCCTTATTACTGTCTTTTTTTGTTTTATTAAAGCACGATATAACTATTATAATCGCTATAACGACTATCACAGCCACTATTCCTACAAGCTTAATCTGTGAAGCTCGTGTATTTCGTCTGCGGCGTCTGTAATTTTTTCTGCTATTATTTCTCATATCCAATCCCTGTCTCGTTGTAACTATTCATCCCACGCACATTCGCAAAACCGCACTTGAATAATCACATTTCATTTTTATACTGTAACCTATTTAGTATACTCCCTATCCGGAAGCTGTGCAATAATTATCGCAATAAACATGAGCACACATCCAAAAATTTCTCTGCCACCCAGCATCTGGCCCAGCAGAATCCATCCTGCAATCACAGAAACCACCGACTCAAGACTCATCGCCACCGATGCCACCGCCGGGTTTAAGCCCTTTTGTCCGACAATCTGCAGCGTATAGCCCACTCCGCTTGAGAAAATACCGGCATAGAGAATCGGAATCCATGCATCCCATGTGCAAAGCGACTGTGTCCACTGCGCTATACCGCCGGCAGACGGTCCCATATCTGTAAAAATCATCACTATACATGAGCCAAGTCCGGTGACAAAAAACTCAATGCATGAAAGTCTGACCGCATCTACATGTGATACGAAATGGTCTATAACAAGTATCTGTATCGCAAAGCACAATGCCCCTGCCAACAGGAGCAAATCCGAGCCACTAAGTGAAAATGTCCCATTCATGCACAGAAAATACATGCCTATCAGTGCAATAAATACACCTATCCATATTTTGGCTCCACATTTTCTTTTGAGGAAAATCCCAAGTATAGGCACCATAAGTATATATGTAGCTGTAAGGAACCCAGCCTTACCGGATTCTGCACCCATGTTGATTCCAAGCTGCTGCAGGTTGCTCGCAAAGAAAAGTGCTATTCCACAGCAACTTCCGGCTATCCAAAGCTCTTTCTTTTGTTTTTTGCTTTCAGGTCTGTTTACCGTCAGCTCTTTCTTATCCAGTATTTTTATGACCGGCAGAAGGCAGAGCGCACCAATAATGAAGCGGATGCCGTTGAATGAAAATGCTCCAACTGCATCCCCTCCCTTTGACTGCGCTACAAAGGCTATTCCCCAGACTATATCTGCCAAAAACAAAATAAAGACATGTCTTGTCTTTGAGGCTGTATTCATTATAATAGTTCCTCCGTGTTATTAAATCTATTTAAGGTTACCGTTTGCCATTATCTCCTGTAACCTTAGTAATCCGTCTTATTTGACAAAATCAGAGATATTATATCACCGTCTACCTTGAATTGCATACTTAAATATGCTGTTACATTTCGTTTGTATATGAAATTATACAAAAAACAGGCAGCAAACACCCTCTTTGGGTATTCGCCGCCTGTCTTTATATCTTATTGCGTAACACTATTATTTACGCTATTCTGCCAGCTTAAAATGCTTTATCTCTCCGTTTCCTGCCACATAGAAATCATTATCCTTGTAAATGCCTCTGTAGCCTTCTGTATTTTTATAGGTCAGCGCCTGCTGCTCCAAAAGACTAAAGCCGTTTTCACTGTCATACGAAAACAGATAGTAGTCATTCGCAGTAAATCCTATCAGATTTTTATCCGGGTCTGCAAGAATAGCCTTATAATTATATACAAACTCATTGCTCCAGCTCTCAGAACTGTCGATAAGCTTCTGGTTCACCTCAACCGGCTTTGTCGGATCACTCACGTCAAACATCGTGAGCTTTATCTTACTCTGCTGCGAGTCACCATAGCCTATTCCAAGCACGTGCGTATCATCCCACATATGCAGATACTCAGAGAATCCACTCACCTCAAGCTCTCCGAGAAGCTTTGGCGCTGTCGGGTCGGATATATCTGCCACAAAAAGAGGATCCGTCTGCCTGTATGTGATGAAATATACATATTTTCCGACGAAACGGGCTGCATAGATGCTCTCCCCACGCGCAATCTCATTTATCACACCGACCTCCTTCATATCCTTATCCAGCACATGAAGTGAATTGACAGGCTGGCTGCCGGTATTTGAGGTTGGAAGCACATACAGATACCCTCCCTGCTCATTTATTGCAAATTTATCGTTAAGATAACCATTCACTGAAGTCGTCTCCCCGGTCTTCATCACTCCGTCCTCAAACGAAATTTTGCTGATTTTGGTAAGCTCACGGCTTGCACTCCAATCGGAATGATACAGATACATGGCATTGCTTGAAACGTACACCTCGCCGCTATTATTCATAATGCATTTGGCGTCTATCGTCTTATCCGGTTTATTCACATCAAAGCTGGAAACGACTGTGCCTGAATATGTATCCTCTCCTATATAGAAGCAGTCATAGCTTATCACTTTGCCATTTACCTGAGGCACCCATTTCTCCAGATTATCCTCCTGCAGCGCCACATTTCTATTCATATCGGAGGTCTTTATATATGTGTCTGAAAAAACATATACCGTATTGCCGATTTTGCGCGATGTATTGTAAAATCCATCCTGACGCGCTTTACCTATAAGCACCGGTTTCGTCGGGTCAGCTATATCATAGCTATAGCATATAGTCTCATCCTTATCGCCTGCATGGTTTGATATGATAAGCATTTTTCCGTCACTGATATAAGCTCCTCTACAGTATCTGACGGTACCTCAAAATCAGGACGAAACAGCGTCTCTTCCCCCGGCTTTCCATTTGAAATATTCCCGTGATGGATATCTGACCATCCTCGACCATGTAAATGTACTTTCCGTCCGTCTTTACCACATCACTCTCATCAACGCCCTCTGTCATCACGTTGGTGGTTGAATACTCTGTTTTGGCTGCCGCTCCTGCTTATTTGCAGACGATGCATCAGACGTAATTCCTGTTGCATCCGCACTCTCCAGCAAGTCTCCAGATGCAGTATTCCTTATGGAAGCCTCAGCTTTTTTTGCCACATCATACAATTTCCCGTAATCAGAGGCCGATTCATAATCCCCAAGCTTTGCACCGCTCTTTATCCCTGCATAGACATTATTCTGTGCATTATTCTGAGAAATCACATTTGCAGTTTTTGTTTCCAGCTCATCTATACGGTTATTAAGCCGCACAACCTCCGTGCCTAAGACTGCAACAACAAGGACTGCCGCCACTGTGGCAAGCGCTTTTGCTGCCCGTGCAAATTTTTGTACTTTTCCTGTTTTTGTCTTCTTTTCCGCCGTGATGGGTTTCATGATTTTTTACATAAATTTCATCACTGTACCCGGCCGATTCTCCGGTCGGCTGCGCTTCTTCAATTATTTGGTCATCTATGTAATTTAAACCATCAAATAAATCCTTTTTCGTCATAGATATACGCCCTCCTCATCCAGATATTTTTTTAGCTCTGCCCTTATCCGAAACAGTGTGGTCTTTACGCTGCTTTTGCTCCTGCCGCTCATATCTGCCAGCTCATCAATCGCCATGCCATACCAGTAGCGTCTCACGAAAAGCACTCTCTTTTCCGTCTCCAGTCCGTTCAGAAAATCCGATAAACACCTTCCAATGTCCGACAGCTCGCCCTCGTATTTTGCATTGCTGTCTGCAAGGCACTCCTCAAGCTCATCAAGCATACAGTTCATGTTGGAATTTCTCTTTGAAGCATTATTCCAGTCAATCCTGTCGCAGACGATATTGCGGCATACCCTGTAAAGCCAGGAAAGGAAACGCATAGGGCGCTCCGGCGGTATCTTGTTCCATGCTGCTATGTATGTGTCATTTACGCATTCCAGCGCATCCTCATGTGCTACCATAGTGTCTGCAAACCGGGTAAGCTTCGCTCCGTACATCTGCGAGGTCGCACTGACAGCCTGCTGGTTGCGATCAAAATACATATCAAGTATCTGTTCCTGTGTGTACATTTTCCGCAAACCTCCCTTCTATATATTATGTAGGATTTTGTTTGGTGGGGGTTACATCTCATCATTAATTCTTTAAAATTTTCCTTATGTAAACTTTAAGCCTAGCCTCTAGGAAATAAAGCTTATAGTGCTGAATAATTGAATTGTATCATATTTCGTCTTAGTTTAAATATCAAAAAGGAAGATTCTCCTTAGAATCTTCCTCATATGAATTCAAATAGTAATATTTAATTGTTCTTCTTTGCCATAACCAGTGCAACTACCGCAAGAACTGCATTTATCAGACACCAGCCTGCCCATATAGCCAGATCTGAAAAACTTCCATAACCCGCAAATCCGATAATTGCTGCCAATCCAAAGAGTACTATGAGTACGATATTCCCACCCTTGCCTAACGATTTTCTCGTAGCGATTGAAACAATTCCACCTGCAAGCATAAGAATTGCCACAATTATTCCTGCACTTCCTGATGCCTCACCATTGGCCTCCAATGCATTAGATACTCCTGCAGCGCATGACTGAAATGATACAAAAACAAATAAAATTATTGATAAAATACCTGAAACTAATTTCCAAACCTTCATGATGAATTTCTCCTATCTATTAAATATTGCGTAGCTCTACTGTTTAATAATCATACTTTCATATGATGTTTAAATTATTTACTGTGCCGTAAATGTTATCGCATCTGAATCCGCTATTGTATCGTAGCTCTCAGCATTGTATATATGGAATTTAAGCTCCACCTGATCAACCGACGTGATTCCGTTTGCCTCAAGATCACTTGACATAATGGTTATATCATCTATCGACTTCTTTCCGTCATAGACTGTGGTTGAAAACAGCGGTGTCATCATATATCCATTGATAGACATGTTGTCCACGTTTATTCCGACATTCTGACCTGAGGTGTTTTCGATGTAAAGTAAAATTGCTGTTCCCCAGAAGGAATTTTCATCAACTGTTTTTCCAACAATCCTTACACCATTTGCATTGTAAAGCTCCTGTCCCTCATCGTTTGGTGTCGTATCCATGTTTGCAAATTCAGAGGTCTCAAGCTTTGAATATACATTCTTGAAAAGATTATCCCAGTTTGAATCGTATGCGTGGAAATACATCTCAATTTGTCCTACTGTATCTATTCCGGCAGCTTTAAGCTCTGTTGATGATAAATACATAACCTCATTCGACTTCTTTCCTGCCGCAACATCCGCGCTGAACAGATCTGTGATCATATAATCGTTCACGATAAGTGCATCACAGCCTATTGTATAGTCCTTGGCCGAATTATTTTCAACCAGAAGCTTAATTCCATCTCCATATGCTGTCCGTCACATATTCAGTCGCAGTTATTTTGATGCCATCCTGGTCTACAAGCACCTGCTCATTGATGCTCTCATCTGCGCCGCCTCCATTAGTTCCGCTGCTCTCTGCGCCTCCACCGGTCTCTGTTGCGCTTCCCGGTGCAGCTATGCTCTTTTTTGCCCTGTATCCGAGCTGCATCCCAATAGTGTAAAAATGATTGCTGTGATACTCAGTACAAGAGCCAGTAAATTAGTTCTTTTTTTCATGGTTAAGTCCTCCTCTGTAAATTGTAGGACTATTATACCATCACATTATGAATACTGTTCTCCCCGCAGCGTGGTAAAATTATATCCTAAACTTACTCCTGCACACCACTTGTCCTGAGCATTTCCATGCCATTTTTGCTAAGTAATTCATTCACCTCTATGATTCCACCCGGACGGTCCTTAAAAATAAGCATAAGAAGAGCATCTCTCGGGATTTTTGCATAGAGCTGCGGCATCTCGTATTTTCTCAAGGCTCTCTGGGTCTGCTCTAATGTAAGCTCTGCAGCATAACATATCCTTAGGATAATATCCCTCTGCCTGGTATGTTTTTCGCCTGACAGAAGCTTATAGCCGTATTTTTCCGGAATATCAGCCTTCAAAAACACCATCTGCTGTGTTATTCTCTTTTCCTTAAGCAAATCCTTTATGTACTCTGAAAACGCATTTTGCTCCGGATCCATGCTGCCTTTCTGCTCAACACAAAATTTGTCAAAATCAGATATATGAGTTTTTCCAAGGATATCATCCAGTTCTTTTGTATTTTTTTGCTTCATAAATTTCTCCTATCTGTTATACTTGTACTTGTAACTATTCCTACCTCATTAGCGATACCTGAAAGGATACATGCACCATGAGCGATTACAAAATAATCTCAGCCTTAAATGAAGAACACAAGGTTTATCTGGTTCAATCTGAGCTTTCCGGCAATATTTATGTCCAGAAAATCCTTGATGTATACAATATCCGCGTGTACGAATACCTTTATCGCAATCCTGTGGCCGGTATCCCACGCATTATCAATTACTATGAAGATGGCAATCAGCTTATCGTAATCGAAGAATATATAAGCGGAACCTCCCTGCAGGAAAAAATAGACAACTCTGACCTTAGTGTTTCCGATATCAGAAGCTACATGATTATGCTCTGCAATATACTTGAAGCTCTGCACTCGATGACTCCGCCTATAATCCATCGCGATATAAAGCCCTCAAATATCATAATCACCAGTTATAACTATGCCATGCTTTTAGATTTCAATGCCGCAAAACAATTTTCAGGACAAAACGAATCTGATACCGTGCTGATTGGCACCCCCGGATATGCAGCTCCCGAGCAGTATGGCTTTGGCTCTTCATCTCCGAAAACAGACATATATCCTCTCGGCATAGTACTGCGCGAAATGCTTGGCAGCATCACTCCGGTTCCCAACATTGCTCCAATTCTGCACCGGCTTAACATGATTGCAGATAGGTGTACTCAGATGACACCAGCCGCAAGATACCAGTCTGTGGCAGAGTTAAAAAATGCCGTATCGCAGTCATATTATCCTGCGCAGCACAGCACTTCTGCTGCCGGTAATTCAAGTCAATATGCACACCATAACCATGATAATACAAACAATACAGCCAATGCCGATACTGCTAAACGAGCTATCCACGACAGTGCTTCCCGTTTCATCCCACCCGGATTTCGCACGAGAACTCCATGGAAAATGCTGCTATCCTCAGTCGCATATCTGTTCATAATATGGCTTTGCCTGTCATTGGAATTAGAAAATACTTACGGAGCAAAGCTGTGGCTTGAAAGAATCTTCTGCCTTGGTATGTTCATATTTGCGATTTTCTGTGGCTTTAACTATCTCAATGTACAGAATATACTGCCACTTTGCAAGAGCAAAAACCGTTTCCTGCACTATGTCGGCATAATACTGCTAGATGTGGCAGTGATTTTTGCTCTATTTGTGATTATGTTCATTATAGAGTCTGTTGCATTCCCTATAAAGTGATTTTTTATATAATAGCACATAAAAATAAGCCATGTTCTCACCGCTGTGGTGGTAACATGGCTTATATTATTTTTCATAAAGATATATTTTGTTATAAAAAGCCGTTGACTTATACACACTTAATGTGTATATTATGATTATGGAGGAGGCATTTATGAAACAAAGAGAGCTTATCAAAAAACTAGAGGCTGCCGGATTCGAATTTTCCAGACATGGCGGTAATCATGACGTATATGTTCGTGGTTCAGATATAGAACAGATTCCGAGGCATAAAGAGATCAACGAAATGCTTGCCAAAGCAATTTTACGTAAATGGGGATTATAGCATTTATAATTTATCACATATTATATATACATTAATTTATGGAGGATATTATATATGAAACAGGTATATCCAGTTATATTTACACAATTAAATGATAAAAAAGACACCGTGCTTATTAATGTTCCTGATATGGATATATTAACAGAGGGCTTCGGTCTGTCAGACGCTATAGAGATGGCTCGCGATGCCATTGGGGCAAACGGAATCACATTACAGGATCTAGGCAGGGAAATTCCGGTTCCAAGTGATATTTCAGATATTGACATCAAAAATGGTCCTTTTGACAATGATGGTATTAGTCATGTTTCATTTGTGGATATAGATTTTGATGAATACCGCCGCAAGACCGACAATAAAACGGTACGAAGAAATGTAACTCTCCCTAATTGGCTTAATCAGGAAGCTGAGAAATCCCATATCAACGTATCACGCGTTTTACAGGAGGCTCTTATGGTAAAGCTGGGTGTGTCAAGATAAATAAATTTAAAAGCCAAATCAAACTAAAAAGAGTGCAGGTTATTTATTGGATAGCCTACACTCTTATTTTGTTCTCATACCACAAATAGAATTTCAGTCAAATTATTAATCAAGGTATTTACAGGAACGATTTATTAGAATGCAGCTCTATAAATCTCCACAATATCGTCCTTGCTAAGCGGTACAAACGATCCCTTTGAACCCTCGCAGGCCTTCTTTGCCATCACCTCAAAATTCCTGTCGTCTGTGATTCCCACAGCTCTTAGATTTGCCGGAATGCCCATTGTCTCAAAGAAGAATTTCTTCAACGCATCAATGCCTGCGTGTGCAAGTGCATAGTCATCATCACCGGAAAGTCCCCAGACATTTTTTGCAAACTCCACAAACATCGGAAGTGTGTCGTCATTTAGTATGTGCTCCATCCACGCCGGTGTGAGTATTGCAAGTCCCTCTCCGTGAGTAATATCATAGAAAGCGCTCAGCTCATGCTCCATAGGATGTACGCACCATGCCGGTGAACAGCCATCGCCCACAACGCCGTTTATTGCATGTGTGCCTGCCCACATCAGGTTGGCTCTGGCCTCGTAATTATCAGGCTGTGCGAGAGCAGCCGGTCCATTTTTAATCATTGTGCGTAACAATCCCTCCGCCATAAATTTCTGGCAGTCAGCATTCTCCATAGAAAAATAATTCTCCATTGTATGGCTCATCATGTCTGCGGTTCCTGCTGCGGTCTGTTTTTTTGATACCGAAAAAGTATATTCAGGATTTAATATTGACATAGTTGGCACCATATACGGCGATCCTGTTCCCCACTTTTCATTTTTAGACATATCAGAGATAACAGCAAAAGGATCCATCTCTGTTCCTGTTGCGGAAAGAGTAAGCACATCAAATATCGGAAGTGCCGCCTTGACCTTTGAGCCATCAAGCACCAAATCCCATGCATCACCATCATACTTTGCACCTGCTGCAACAACCTTTGAGCAATCAATTGTGCTGCCGCCTCCTATTGCAAGCACCATGTCGATACCCTCATTTTTACAGATTTCAACACCCTTTCTGACTGTCTCAATCTTTGGGTTTGGCTCCACTCCGCTAAGCTCAAACACGGTCAGTCCCGCATCCTTAAGGATCTTCATTGCGGTATCGTAGAGACCGTTTTTCTTTATAGAGCCGCCTCCGTACACTAAAAGCAGCTTGCTGCCATATGCCTTGAGCTCTGATAAGTTCGAAATAGTATCCTTTCCGAAATGGATTTTTGTTGGAATGTTAAATGTGAAATTGTACATATATAATACCTCCTGCTAAATAATTATATTTTTCAATTGCTCCATATCATCTGCATCGGGATGCGACAAAGCCTTGTCAAAATTTTCAATCAGTGCATCAATATTATCCGGATGCTCTGGGTTTTCTTTCATTTTCACATAGCGTTCCCTCACAGACTGTGGCATTTTGCCTGACACATATATTCTCCTACAATAGTGTTGCTCGAATCAATGGCGCTTTTAACATTGCCAAGAATCCTTTGAAAATATGCGTCACTTCCTCCAAAACCGGCTGTTCCGAACAGAAATATCTTTTTATTTTTCAATTTAGATAAGAAATCTAATGTATCGCTATCCGCGTTTCCCTTGTCCGTCCAAAATCCAATGTATAGCAATTCAGATTCTATCCCCTGCGCATCAGCCGTGCCAAAATAATCACAGCTCTCCTTTGGCAGGATTTCATGAATTTTATCAGCCAACTTACGTGTGTTGCCTGTCATACTACTGAATATTATAGAATAATTTTCGTTGTACATGCAATATCCTCCTTTAAATTAAACTAATATTTGGGCATTTACACTTTAAATCCATCAACTCATTATAGGCAAAGCAGGTATTGGCAATCCATAAGATACCTAATCCATATCCCGTTGCCGTGAGAATCATATTTTCAATTGCCGCACCTATGGACAGTGAATCACAAATTTCAACGATTCGTTTTTCTCATCAATTTGTCTGAGCGCTGCCTCAACCGTATCTTCTAGTCCACTTTCTTCTCCTAAAATCATATATGCCTATTATATAATTCTTTTGAAACGATTACAAGCAAAGAAAGATACCGCTTACGATTGCCGAAAAAAGAAAGGCTATATTTTCTTTCACCCCTATCTGTCAATAGTTAACTGATTCTCAAATGTTCGCTAACTGATTCATAAAACTTAAACAATGGAATGTCTTTATAGTCTATTCCTTCATCCAAGTCTTCTGAATATAACAAAAGGGGGCTTTTAGAAGTGTTTTTCATGTCTATATGTAAACACAATACATTTATAAAAAAATAATCGAAATAATGAATTTCACACTTTATTACATCTTGATATTCATATTTATTCCCATTAATATAGAAGAAATCTTCATATATCTCATACTCAAATTCCTTTATGAATAATTTCCTTGTTGCTTTTTGATAAATATATGCTATTCCTACAATCATAAATGCATTCATAAAAATAAATGGAAATCCATTTATATTCAAGCACAACCTATTAATTGAATATTCCTCAGCAAATACTACCACAATTAACACCAAGAAAAATATAGAAAATCTACCAAATAAGTGCTGTATTTTTATCGTTTCCATATTATAATATACCCACAACAGTGGACACACGAATTAGTGTAGTACCTACTTTTAGGACACCCTCACCATTTGTATCCCTGTTTATAAACACACCCCTAAGTAACACCTTTTTCTTGGACACCCTCTTC
>ENA-OQEN01000079-OQEN01000079.1-human-gut-metagenome-genome-assembly--contig:-NODE-79-length-36573-cov-4.461368_pt1 | contig 36573 bp, 40 predicted proteins | sample MGYA00242791_ERZ504627 | MGnify/ENA primary metagenome ERZ504627 (study PRJEB26092, sample SAMD00036316) | human gut metagenome | host: Homo sapiens | study: EMG produced TPA metagenomics assembly of... | reverse complement strand
CACCTGCATGGTTTTTCCGGTCTTATATTCTCTTCCTCACCCACTCCTCGCCACATTTCTCCACCTCGCGCTTCCAATTTGGGTTTTCTGCTTACTTTTCTTACTCCTACGCCCACCGCGTGGGGTTTTCCGGTCTTATATTCTCTTCCGCGCCCACTTCACTATGCCACATGATTTATTTCCGAAAAAAGAGCAGGACTTTCATCCTGCTCTCATGTGTATGAATTGCACAATTAACTATTTTTCTTTTCTTCTTCGGATCATACCCGTGATACCGACACCTGCTCCAAGCATAAGCGTAATCATAATCGCTATCGGATATGCATCTCCGGTGGAAACTGCTTTATCCGTTTTCTTGTCTGCCTCTGTTGTCTTCGGGGCACCTGCCTGTGTAGTTGCTCCATCCGGCTGTTCCACGAATGTCTGCTGTGTGGTTGCTCCATCCGGCTGTTCCACGGATGTCTGCTGTGTGGTTGCCTGCTCACCTGTCGTCGTCTGCTCTCCTGTTGGGGATGGCGTCGCGCCCTTTGCAACAACCACCTTGGTAGATGGCGACGCATAGTAATTGTTTGTTTCCTTATATCTTACGTAATAATCGCCATCGGAAAGCTGCGTCAGCGTCGTGCCTGTGCAGGCGGTCCAGCTTGTCTGATCAACACTATATTCCATCGTCGTTGCCAGATTGGTAATCTGACCATCATTTTTTCCATCAATTGTTTCTGCCGTCGGTGTCAATCCCGTCGGTGCATTCTGATCTGCCTTTTGGATGGTGAAGTATTCCACAATTTGTCCATGCAAACTATTTTTTCCTTTAATCGTGACACTTGCTGTTCCTGCATTTTTGTTATCTGCATAAGTCAGTGTATAGCTTGTGTTCTCTATCAGTGTCTGTCCGTCATAGATTACTTTCACGGCAGGTTTTTTTTCATTGCCATCATAGACATATGTATCCGGATTGAATTTAACGGTAAGCTGTGAATCGCGAAGCGTGCGATAACGAAGCTCATAATTCGTTGCTATGTTTCCAGCTTTATCCGCAATTGTTACATATTGATCTGTACCCAACGGCGCTTGATAAACGCCAATGGAATATCCCTCCGGCACAAAATCCGTTACTGCATCTAAACCATGTTCATCATGCTTATAGTTACTGATATACGCGTTTGTTCCAACCTTAAACACACAACTTTCCTGCATTGTTAACTTCTCAAAAAAGCACTGTGCGCTTGTCGAATCCGAAACCGTAACGGTCGTTCCACTTTCTAATACTACTCCATCATCTGGCATCCATTGCAAGAACGATGTACTAAAATTCACCTTAGATATAGTTAATGGTGCATTATATCCGGATCCCGTATTTCCATTTGTCAATCGGCAATTCATTGTTCCATTTTTGACCATCAATGAATATGTCACATTCAACTCATTCATCGTCAAATTTCGTCCATTTAAATCGAGAATAATATGTTTGCCCGATTCCACAGGATTATATCCTATCGTAAGCGAGGTATCACTTATATCACTTAACAACCGTATTGTATCTCCATTTTGAGCCGCAACAAATGCCTCTGGCAGTGTTCCATATTGACCCCTTAGATTTTCGTTTAGATCCAATACCTCTGCCACTTCCCCCGCACCTTGACCGGCACAACCTTCGTCCCTCCGCTTATCGAAAAAATTGTGCTGTTGCGATCACAACTGCCATCACCTTCCGCATTAACTTCTCTCTTACTTTCATTTCCTCTCCTCCTACTACCTAGACTTTCCTGTCCCAAATATTATCCTCTTTACATTTTTTTCATTCTTTTTCTTTACCATACCTTGGGGGGGCACGTCAACCCTTCTGGGACGAAATGCATTTTTCTGGGACGAAATGTCATTTGGATGCATAGATTCCTATAGGAAATTGTGTTACAATGTTAAAAATTACAATTTAACCATTCATCAGAGAGGAAATGAATATGAACCTTGCCATCGTGGATGACAATCCGGAAGAATTACAGAAATTATATAAAACCATTATGGATTACAGCCGCACGCACGATGTTGCAATCGCCTGTGACTGCTTCGCGACATCTGCCGCATTTCTTTCCGCCTGCGCACAGATCTCATATTCTTTTGTTATCTTTGATATTTATTTACAGGATACAACCGGAATTGATCTGGCGGCAGAATTCCGCAGGAATGCTCCCCGGACACCTATCGTATTCCTGACCAGCAGTCCGGAACATCGGGCAGATGCATTCCGGGTGCATGCATTTGATTATCTCGAAAAACCCGTAACCGGGGAGATGATCGCCCGGCTGTTCGACGAGCTGGCGATCACGCAGGAAGAAGAGACTGACACACAGGCATTTTCAATCTCGATAGACCGGAAGCAGATTCCGGTTTTATATTCTGACATCCGCTATATCACCTCGGATTCCAACTATCTACAGATTCAGGGGCGCGATGTGTTCCGTTGCCGCATGCCATTTCGCGAAGCCGCATCCATCCTCACACAGGACGAACGTTTTCTGACCATCAACCGGGGGATACTCATCAACCTGGACTATGTGCAGCATATGGAGAACGCTTCCTGCACCATGTGCGACTCCACAACATTTTCGATTCATAGGAAAAATGCAGCCGCCATCACACAGGCTTATATCGCTCACCAGTTTAAGCGGCGCACGAAGGCATTGACGAAAGGAGGCTCTCATGAATTTCTGGAACCTCGTTTACAGAGCCGCCGAATACGGCATTATCCTCCCCGGCATATTTCTTTGCATCATCCCTGTTGCGGACTGGCTCATCATTCCCCAGAGAAAGCTCTATCCGGTGCTGCTGCCATGCATGGTTGCAGTCTGTTTTGTGCTGGCATGGGTGGATTCTTCCGGCTCCTACTACACAAACATATTCTTCTTCCCTCTGCTCGGCATCTGTCTGATTGCGTATTTTTTGACTGTAAAACTGGAGAAGTTGAAATTACTCTATATGTTTTTATGCGCAACCGCTGCGTTATCCTTCGGCTGCATCATGAACTATTACATCATCGCGCGATCGATCCGCATTCTAACATACACGACGACTCCGTGCCCGGTCTGATCATACAATATGCGGTCAGCCTTCTCATTATGTCTGTGTTACTCCACATGCGGCACAAATTCCGATGGCTGTTTGAGAATTTCAACACGACATTATTCTGGAGAATCGCATGGATGATTCCCGCAATCATCTCCTTTTGCAACATCTACATGATTCCGATTGATTATGCCAACATCCGCGTCGGGCGGATCTTCCAGATTGCAATGGTGATCGAGGGTGTGCTGTTCCTGTTCTTCATGCTGTTCCAGTCCCTGTTGTACATCATCGCCGTCACGACCTCCCGGAAGATCGAAGCAGATTCCACCGCCCTGATGTACCAGCTTCAGGCAGACCAGTATGAGAAAATGCAGGCATATCTGGATGAGACACGCCGTATCCGGCATGATTTCAAGCATACGATTGCAGTATTGAACGAACTTTCCCAGACCGGCCAGTATGAGAAATTACAGGAATATATCTCCAACTATTCTTCCGAGATATCGAATGTACAGGCACCTGCACCTATTGTGACAACCCGTGGTCAACGCAACGATTCATTATTATATCGATATCGCCCAAAGCTATGGCATCCGGACGAAGCTGCAGGTTGTTATTCCAAAGGAGATAGCGATCTCGGATATTGACCTGTGCCTGATCTTCGGCAATCTGCTTGATAACGCAGTCACCGCATGCCGCCATGTCCGGACCGATGCCCGTTTCATCCGCTTATCCGCGGATCTTGACACCCCGGGGCACCTGTATATCACAATGGTAAACAGCTTTGACGGCAATGTCTGCACGCGGAACGGAAAATACATCTCCACGAAGGAGCGTAAAAGTGGTATCGGTCTTGCCTCGATTCAGGCAACGATACAAAAATATCACGGTTCCTCGAATTTTTATACCGAACAACATGAATTTATCTCGAATATCATGTTAAAACTAAAGGAAAATGAAACGGAGTAGTTTTATGAATATCACAGTTATCTTCACAGGCGGCACGATTGGTTCGTCTGTACAGCAGAACTTTGTCTCCACTGATACACAAATGCCATATCGACTGCTGGCAATGTACGAGACCGAGCAAAAGAAAAAAGGAGCAGCCATCCCGCACTTTCAGACGGAAGCTCCTTATACAACCCTGAGTGAGTATATGGATGGTTCGCATCTGAACCTGCTTATCTCCTGCATCCGGGAGCAGCTCACAAAGGATATTGACGGCATCATTGTGACGCATGGCACGGATACGCTTCCTTTTACCGCCGCGGCGCTTGGTATGTGCTTTGCCTATGCAAAGGTTCCAATCCTGCTCGTGTCAAGCAATTATATCTTAGATGATCCGCGTGCAAATGGACTGACGAACTTTACCGCTGCCGTTGATTATATCACTTCCCCAACTTTGCCAACAGCCGTCGGCATCGCCTACTGTAACACCGGAAGTACGCCGAAGATCTACAATGCGCTCGGTATCTACAACCATTATCCGTTTGACGATAGCTTGTACGAACGTCCATATAACGAATATGCGGATGCAGTTGCACCTGTCCTTCAGGAGTTTTCCGACCTGCGGCAAACATCCGTCCACTTCGATACATCCTGCCCAGTATGCTTCTTCCAGTCTATGCCGGGTATGCAGTATTATCTGCCGGACAATGCATGCGTAGTGTTGATCCACGCTTACCACTCCGGTACGATCAATACGAAAAATCCATCTCTGCTTGCACTCGCCGAACAGGCGGCACAAAAAAAGATCCCGGTCTATCTGACCGGAATCTCTGCATATTCTACTGATTATGACAGCAAAGAGGTATACGAATCTCTTGGGATCATCCCGCTTCCAGAATACAGTCCGCTTGTTGCGTATATGTATCTGTGGTACAAACACAGCCAAAAACGCTGATTATTTTCCCTGCAGGAAATCCTGCATCTTCTGCAGGTTAGCTGCCATCAGATCATATCCATTCTGATAGAATGCTTCCTGCTTTTCTTTATCCTGCTCAAACTTGCTGATGCTGTCTAACTCCGGACGGAACACGAGAAGCTTTCCTTCCTTCTCGTATCGGTCGATCCTGTCTAACTGCTTCGCATACATCTCACGTCTGCGCATCAACGTATCATAAAATGCCGGATATTTCTTCTTATAGGTACGCATCAGCACGCGGATCTTTCCATAGTTTGTCGGTGCTTCCTCTGGCTTTCTTGTCAAAATACAGACAACCCGGTCACATCCAACCTCAAATGCACGCTTCACCGGAATCGAATCAGCCAGACTTCCATCCATATAATGGAATCCATCTAATTCAACCGGATTGCACAGCACAGGAACTGAACACGATGCCTTGACTGCCGTCAGCATGCGCTTCTCATCCTCTGTCTTTGCGATATATTCGGCTTTTCCAGTCTCGCAGTTTGTCACTACGAGCTCTACCTCCGATGGTGACGCAAGGAATTTCTCAAAATCAAATGGGTACTGCTTATGCGAAAACTCCATCACCATACGATCTAAATCAAGCATCTTCTTGCTTTTACGCATCTGCTTGACACCATAATATGCATTTTCACCGCTTGCGGTAATCGTCCATTTGGTACGACCCTTTTGCCCTGCCAGATAATTAACCGCGTTTCCAGCGCCGGCAGATACTCCTACCACATAATCAAATAATATCTGATTATCCATCAGGCAATCCAAAGCTCCCGCGGTAAAAAGCCCACGGAACGCACCGCCCTCTAATACAATACCTGTCTTCACGTTTTTCATCTCCTCGGATCTGCTTCTTTTAATTCGTCAAGCTTCTCCTGAATTCTCTTCTTTACCAATTCGCATACATCATGCTTCCGCAATTTTCCATATTCTTCATATGGAATCGGCGGCAGGAAATGTACCTGTGTCCGAACCTTCTCAAAGGTATTCGTATCCATCGACCTCCACGAATCGTAGATCACAACCGGAACCATTGGTGTCTTGGATTTTAACGAACACGAGAAACACCCGGACTTAAATTCCTGTAACTCATTTTTATTATCCGTATACCCGCCCTCTGGGAAAATCAAATATGGTTTTCCATCCTTCACACGCTCGGAAATCGTCTTGAGTGCTCCGATCTGCTGCTTCGGATCCTCGAACGATATCGTGGTTCCCTCCACCAGACCACATACCTGTCTTGCAACCAGACGGTCTGCGGATTTCTCTTCCCACAACATCGCACACGGCTTCGGATGTGCCAGCATAATCCCAAGTGCATCGTATTTGCCTGATGGTTCGCATACATGATATAACCGCCATCCTGTGCAGATTCTCCCTGCCATATACATCGGTTTTCGTACGGGCACGTCTGCGCATATGATTCTCGATTTTCATCGCAAAATCATACCGCTGCTGTTCGGTGTATTTTTCTTTGTGTTTTATCATATAATTCGCACGCGGAATATGCGTGGCAACGAACAACGGACTCGTTGCAACAACGAATTTAAATCTCAAATTTTTCAATCTATCTCAACCCTTATATCCCCATGCCATCCTGCATAGTTCTGTGTCTGCCTGCAACCTGGAGCTATCACAACATCTTCTTCTTTCGCAGCACAATTGTCACTACAATACAGATGACAAGTGTAAGCACACATATAATCATAAATCCCCATGGTTCCTTTGAAAACGGCATACCGTTGCCATTTACATTCATACCATATAATCCCGATATAATCGTCGGTATGGACATGACGATCGTAATCGCAGCCAACAGCTTCATGATGTTGTTCAGACGGTTATCAATGAATGTTGACATCAATTCCCGTGTACCCTTTAAGATATCCCGGTAGATCTGCGTCATCTCTATCGCCTGCAGATTCTCGACAATCACATCATCCAGCAATTCCTGATCCTCCGGGAATTTCCGGATTCCGCTATACCGTGTCAGACGGTCCACGACCATCCGGTTCGCACGCAATGATGTATCAAAATACACCAGGTTGGATTCCATCTCATGCAGGTTGACGATATCGGCATCCTCCGTTGCGCCTCCCATACGTTCCTCCATCTCAAGTCTGCGCCGGTCAATAATCCGAAGATACGACTGATATAACATGCTCGTCCGGTACATAATCTGATAGGTAAAACGCACCTGCTTCTTCGTGGTAAAATCTCGTATATTATTGACAATAAAATGCTTGAGCACCGGTGTCTCCGCCGAACACACCGTGATAATTGCATCGTCCGTCCATACAACCCCCAGCGGGATGGTTGTATATGCCTCCTGGTTGTGCCGGATCTCAACCGAAGGAATATCGAATAATATCAAAACATAATCATCGTTGACATCCACACGTGATGACTCCTCATCGTCCAGTGCAGCCCGGATATCTGCGAGATCCACATTATATCTTCTTGCAATCTCGAGACTCTCGTCCTGCGTCGGCGCTGTCAGATTGATCCATGTACCAGGCATAAACTCATCAATCTGTCTGAATTTTCCATTCTCTGTAATGTACTTACTGATCATATCCTTCTCGCCTCATTGTCTCCCTTTTTCATGGCAAAAGCCTCACTGTCACATATTTTATCACGACTTTTCCCATTCGGAAACCCCTAAATATATTTCTTTAAATAAATATTCACTCTGCCCTTTCGCGTCTCACTTCCGGCACCGCAATACCGGAACTTTCCGTACCCGCGGACTGAGAAACTATCGCCATCTTTTAAGACCAGACTGTTGCGTTCCTCAATTCTGCCGTTACGTGTGACTTTCTTCGCCCGGAATATATCCAGCGTCTCGTTGCGGGAGCATTTCGTGACGGCTGCAACGATGGCATCAAACCTCGGTGCACTGACTATCACGTGTATATCCTCAAGTACAGGCTTCAGATCCTCGATCTCACCCTCCACGAGAGAGGTTTTCACGTTCGTATGTTTTATCTTTGTCAGTTGCTCCATAATATATGCAGCGATATTCTCCTGACAGAAAATATATGCCCGCTTTCCATCCTTTACCAGAATGTCACCGAGCACAGACCGTTCAATCCCCAGATTCATAAGAGCGCCGAGAAAATCGCGATGACTCAGATCTTCAGCGAATTTGTCCAGTAATGGTTCTACCAGAATAATCGAGATGGGGAACACGCCCGCATACCCAAACAATTCTTCCGAGCCAAACTGCACCATCTGCCGTTCGCACTCCGGCGTTCCGCCGAAGCAGGTCATCCCAACAAAGGAGAAATCCGCCTGCTTCTCATAGACCACCGCAAGCTCCGCGGGTGTCAGGAATCCGGTGTATGTATAAATATTTTGTCTGTATGCGCGCTTCGCCAAATCCTGCAAACGTGCAATCAATACCTGTTCTTCGTTCATATCTACTGATTCATAGATTAGCCAAGAATCGCCTTATCGTTCGCAAATTCCTCGCCACTTGCCTCTTCAAACTTGTGAAGCAGATCTGCAACGGTCAGCTTCTTCTTCTCTTCACCACGGATATCGAGAATGATATTGCCATCCATCATCATGATCAGCCGGTTTCCGTGTGCGATTGCATCCTTCATATTATGTGTGATCATCAACGTGGTCAGATTATCGCGGTTGACGATCATATCGGTCGTCTGCAATACCTTCGCCGCAGTCTTCGGATCAAGAGCGGCTGTATGCTCATCGAGGAGCAGGAGCTTCGGCTTCTTCAGGGTTGCCATCAGCAGTGTGAGTGCCTGTCTCTGACCACCGGACAGAAGTCCTACCTTCGATGTCATACGGTCTTCCAAACCAAGTCCCAGTGTAGCCAGCATCTCACGATACTTTGCATGCTCCTTCTTCGTGATTCCGGCTTTCAAAGTACGGCTGTCTCCCCGGCGGAGTGCCAGTGCCAGATTCTCCTGAATCTCCATTGTCGCTGCTGTTCCGGTCATTGGATCCTGGAACACACGGCCGAGATATTTGGCACGCTTATATTCCGGAAGCTTTGTTACATCGGCATCCCCAATCAGGATCTGTCCCTGATCGACCGGCCATACACCGGCGATTGCATTTAACATCGTAGACTTACCGGCCCCGTTTCCACCGATGACGGTTACGAAATCGCCATCCTCCAGCGTCAGATTCAGTCCTCTTAATGCCATTTTCTCATTGACCGTTCCCGCATTGAAGGTCTTATAAATATTCTTCAGCTCTAACATAGTATTTACGCCTCCTTCTTCTCTGCGGTTGCCGCAAGCTTCTTACCCTTGTTGAAATGTTTTCCCTTCCAGTAAGGCACTGCAAGGAATACTGCTACGATCAAAGCCTGGAACAACTTCAACAGATCCGTATCGACGCCGAGCCAGATAACGATCTGCAATACGATGAAATAAATCACTCCACCGATACCAACCGACAGAAGCTTCAATGCGAAGTTCTTGAAGATACGGCTGAATATTGCCTCACCGATGATAACCGATGCCAGACCGATTACGATCGCACCTTTACCCATATTGATATCTGCAAATCCCTGATACTGTCCAAGACATGCACTTGCAAATGCAACCAGACCATTCGAGATCATCAATCCGAGTACCTTGTTGAAGTTCGTGTTAATACCCTGCGCACGCGCCATATTCTCATTACAACCCGTTGCACGAAGCGAACTACCAAGCTCTGTACCGAAGAACCAGTACAAAATTCCGATGACAACAATCATAAATAGAAATACGACAAAGATGGAATTCTTATAGAATGCCACTCTCTTTATGTATCGGAGAGAAACTGCCAAATCATATTTGTCCACATTGATCGGCTGATTTGCCTTCCCCATGATCTTCAGGTTCACTCCCCACAGACCAAGCTGTGTCAGAATACCTGCCAGAATCGCCGGGATTCCCATCGTTGTATGGAACAATCCAGTTACCAAACCAACAAGCATACCTGCGAGTGTCGCGATCGCCATCGCGGCTGCTACATGATACCCTTTCTGCATCAACATAATACATACGGCTGCGCCGGTACACATCGTTCCATCGACGGACAAATCGGCGATGTCCAGAATCCGGAACGTAATGTACACGCCAATCGCCATAATACCCCAGATCAGACCCTGGGCAATCGCGCCTGGCATGGCATTGAATAAAGCACTTACATCCATTTCTTTCTCTCCTTTATTTCTTCATTAACAAAAGTCGTAGAAAAACTCTACCCGACTACTATACTATAATAATACAACAAAAATCAAGTAAATACGCTTGTTTTCGCTATTCTTTTCGATTACTCGTTTGTGATTGCTTCGTAATCATCTGGTACGCTGATACCGAGTTCGTCACAGATATCCTTGTTGTACTTCTTTGTAAACTGTGGTGCATACTCGATTGGCATCTCTTCTACCTTAGACTCACCCTTCAGGATCTTGCTGCCATCTTACCAGTTGCGACACCCAGATCATAGTAGCTGATAGAAAGTGTTGCAACACCACAACCCTTACAGATACCTTCCTCGCCGGCAACTACAGGAGTCTTTGCTGGCATACAGATATTCTTGATGATCTCTGTATTAGCTGCGACTGTGTTATCTGTTGGAACGTAGATCACATCACTTGCATTGGCTGCAGATGTTGTGACTGTTGAAAGGTCATTGGAATCGGAGAATGAATAATACTCACATGTATATCCAAGCTTCTCCAGAGCTGCCTTGACTGTATCTACCTGATACTGGGAGTTTGCCTCTGCTGAACAGTACAGAAGTCCGACTGTCTTTGCATCTGGGAACAGCTCCTTGATCATATCTGCCTGACTCTCCAGTGGTGCAAGGTCAGATGTACCAGAAATATTTCTACCAACGGTACCATTGAAATCCTGAATCTCAAGTGCAACACCATACTCTGTTACAGATGTACCAAGAATTGGGATTGTATCTGTACCAGCAGCGGCTGCCTGCAATGCAGGCGTTGCATTTGCAAGGATCAGATCTACATCGCTGCTCACAAAACCATTGATGATCGTCGCACATGTATTAGCATCACCCTGTGCGTTCTGCTCATCAAATTTGATTCCGTCTTCACCAAACTCTTCTACCAAAGCATCCTTAAAGCCCTTTGTTGCGGCATCGAGTGCCTCATGCTGTACTAACTGACAGATACCTACCGTATAAGTATCATCCTTCTTGCCGCCACAGGCGCAAAGGGAAAGTGTCATTGCAGCAACAGATGCAACTGCAAGTAATTTCTTTAATTTTCTCATGATTCTCTTCCTCCTCGACGATATGCATGTCTTCGCTGCATATCCATTTTCTTTACTCATTTATTGCTCTAACGGGTTAATGATTTAGTGTAATAAAGTATTACAGTAACAGATTAAACCACGATTATTTAAAAATGTCAAGTTTTTGTAACCTTTTCGTCCGCCCACGTGTATAATCTGTGAAAGGCCTTTTGAAACAGACGGAGGATGTGACTATGAAGATACCAATACGGATACTGATGGAACGCTATCAGAATCATTTATACCGGATTGCATTCAGTATCTGTCAGAACCGCGAAGACGCAGAAGATGTCGTGCAGGACACCTTCCTGCAATATCATATTCTGAAGAAAGAATTTGAAGACGAAACCCATATCCGTGCATGGCTGATGCGGGTTGCAATCAACAAATCCAGGAATATCGTTCGCGCCTTCTGGCGGAAACACCGGCAATCCTTAGAAAGCTATATGGAGGAGCTGGATTTCCCAGATACTGAAAGCAGTACCCTGTTCGAGGCAGTGCTGCGGCTCCCGGAGAAACAGCGCACCGTCATTCATCTCTTCTATTATGAAGATTACACGATCAAGGAAATCGCAGAAATACTGCATGTAAGCGAGAGCAACGTCAAGGTTCGCTTAAACCGTGGACGCGCCGCTCTTCGAGAAGAAATCAAGGAGGATTGGAACTATGACGAATCATGAAAAATATAAGCAGGCATTTGACTGCCTGACGACCGACGCAGAAATCAACTTAAACCCGGCATCCATCCGGCGCAGCCGGACAACCCGTGTGGTTCGGCGCATGTGCTACACTGCTGCATGTCTGGTCATGATGTTTGCCGCATCGAACGGCATATGTTACGCGGCGACCGGGAAATCTCTTGTGCACACAATCATTGTTATGGCAGATGGCTCGAATGTGGAGATCTCCGAGGACGACAACTCGGTTACATTTACCATCGAAAAAACAGGAGATCTTTCTTACACGACTGCCGAGAACGGACGCCTGTATCTAAATCTGAATGATGAGAAAACAGACATCACCGATCAGTGCAGCGACACAGACTATTTCCGGAAGGATTACACCGATTCCGAAGGAAATAAGCATGTGCTCATCGCAGGCGGAACCGTGGAAAGCTACGGCTGGGCAGAGTATATCTTCAATGCAGAGGGAAAATATATTTTCAACACGATGAATATCCCAACTGACGAGGCGAATCCGGATGAGACGCCTGTATGGTTTGCGAAAGCCGAAAAAGACCTTGGAGTTGACGCAGACGCTCTGTTAGAGCAGGGCGGTTCCTACAAAATAGATGAAACCGGCATCGAACAGACCGAAACCGTGACAGAATCTGCACAATAATTGATTTTGCCGTTGCAACTACCCCCTGTATCCGCTATAATCAAAGTAGACTGTTGTGCAAAATATGCAAATTATCATGCATTTTTTGTACGAATTGATTAGCAACAGGGGGTAATTTTAATGATAGCTGGAAAAGAAGAAATCGAACGCCAGAAAGTATTCGGTCGTGACCACTTTGTATATGAAGAAAATTCCTACTTTATCGATGTCAACGATGACTCCGAGCGTATGTGGTTCCAGAACCGGATTGGTGTACCAAATTATAAATGGTTTCAGGAAGGTACGGGCGACAAGCACTGGGTTCTCTACAATCCGATCTGTTTTATGCCTACCAAGAACTGGAATGGAAAAAAGATTCTGAAATTTAACTACCGTGAATTCAAGGGTGGACGTCTGGAGGTTCCGATCAATGCAAGTAGCTGCTGTGGTATGTTCTCCTGGGTAACGCTCCCGGAAGGCTTCCAGATCGGCGGACTGTTCAACACGCGTGGCATCAAGGACATGAACCTGATGTTTGCAGGCTGTGTTATGCCGAAGGGCTTCTCGCTCGGTGACCATTTCCACACGAAGGAAGTCGAGGATATGCGATACATGTTTTACCAGAGTTCTGTATCCGAGGCATTTGATTTCGGTAAGATCTTTGATACATCGCATGTCATGAACATGGAGTATATGTTCTCTGAGTGCCGTATCCCGGATGGACTGAAATTCCCGGAGCGGTTCCTGACTGCACAGGTAACGAATATGGATCACATGTTCTACGAGAGTGTGTTCCTTGGGAAAGCGGATTTTGGAGACGGCTTTGTTGTATCGCCGGGCACGAACACGAATGATATGTTCACGGACTGCATGTTCGGGGAGAGAAGATTGATAACAAGTACAACCAGGATTTCAACTATGTGAAGTCCAGATTAAGTTGACGGAATTTGCATTTATATAACTAAAAAGAAACCACATGGATACATTCTACGCAGACGCGCTCCCGCTCGGTTCAGCACGTAGCGGTACTAAATTCGCGCTTCGCACTCATTAAGTGCCGACGTGCTTCAACGGTCTGCTTTAGAATTGTATCCATGTGGTTTCTTTATTTACTTTATTGGCTCTGCAAATTCCTTACACTCTACCTCAATCTTACAAAAGCGAAAGAAACACACCTGTCAACTGCATAGATATCCAGATCGGATTCGAGTAATATACATATGTTTAGAACTTCTTAGTTTCAATACATCGTATTTACTCGAACCGATACTGGATATATGCAATTGATATGGTGTGTTTCGTTTATTTCACATATTTCCGGTAGAACGTATCAAGTTCGAGCGGCTTATCGTAGTAGTAGCCCTGGATACATTCGACACCTGCGTTTCGTACGATGGAGAGTGCTTCCACTTTCTCGACACCTTCCGCACAGACAGCGATACCAACCTTCTTGCAGTATGTAACGATGAATTCGATCAGCGCTTTGTCCTTCGGTTTCTCGGTGATACTCCGCGTCATCGTGTGGTCGAGCTTCACCATATCGGCAGGAATATCTTTGAGTACGGTCAGCGATGCATAGCCGGTTCCGAAGTCGTCAAGCGCAATGCTGATACCCGCATCCTTGAATGTCTGCAGGACGTCCGATAGAAATGACGTTTGCTCCACCCGGCAGCTCTCCGTCAGTTCCAGCATGACCGCATCATGCGGAAGCTGATAATGATCGAGCCGTTCCACAACATAACCTAAGAGCTCCGGATCTTTGAACTGTACATAAGACACATTGATCTGCAGACGCTTTAACGGCATATGTCCAATCTGCTCCCGCCACCTGGCAAGCGTCTGTAATGATTGGTCGATCACCCATTTTCCAACCCGGATGATCTCCTTGGAATTCTCCAGAATCGGAATAAAATCCATCGGTCCAATCACACCGAATTCCGGATGAATAAAGCGGAGTAATACTTCCGCTGCATCACAGACCTCGCTCTTCGTCTCCACGATCGGCTGCATTACAATACGGAAACCCTTACAGTCTTCCTCCACGCACTCCCGGATTGCCTCCTTCAGACGTGTCATATATTTCTTCTGTGCAAATAATTCCTTGCTGTAGAATACAACATCATCGGTATTCGTCAGCTTTGCATGATCAAGGGCGTAAAACAGGTTACTTTGAATCTGGTCTAAGAACTCCCCATCTTCAGGAAGAACGCTGCCGCTGCCTTAAACCGCAGGTGTACCACCTGCCCGGACACGACCAGATTCCGCATAAAGCTGTCTACGAACTTCTTGTATTCTACAATACGCTCCACACCTGCATCCTGCATGACAATCGCAAAATTCGCTCCGTCCATCCGAAATACATGACAGTTGTGGAGCACACCCTCACGCAGCTTCTCTCCGATCAAGGCGAGCACCTTATCACCATAAGCATAGCTGTATTCTGCATTGATCCGCTTGAAGTTCTCCAGCCCGATCATGAGAATTCCACCCCGCGCGCGGTCATCCAGCAGACGGTTTAACTCACTCCGGAACTGATGAACGGTCCACAGATTCGTGACTGCATCGATCTTTGTCTGATATCCCATATTCGTGACAAGACCACCAAACCACTCTGCTTTTCCATCCGCATCGTAAGTCATGTATCCACGGCAATTGACCCACACATATTCTCCCTGTGCGTTCTTGATACGGTACTCACAGTTGTGATACGGCGTTACGCCATGGAGAAGCTCCATAAGACTATCTGTATATGGTTCCACATCCTCCGGATGAATCCGGCTGATCCACTCCCGCGTGGAATCTCCGAATATCTCCCCCGGTAATCCGAAATATTCCACTGCCGATGCAGACCAGCGTATCATGTCTTCTTTTAAATTGCCATAAAATAAAAAAGTTTTGCCCGGTGCTTTGGATACCAGGTCAAAATAACGTGACTCGAATTCTGACTTGTCCACTCATACACGCTCCTTCCCTCTTGCTTTTCATTCTCTTGTGTATGCATATCAGAATGTTTACATTTTTTGCATATCTTTTCTTATTTATTATATAGGATATTTTCCAAATAGGCAATACATACTGCCAGAATATGAAAACAATCGTGCAAAACCGTTCCATTTCCCTCCGGTTCCTTCCGATACGAGCGGTACAAACTGTTGAAGCTTGTCCGGGAAAAGCATTTATCTACCGCATCCCGCATATTCGGCAGGACTGCAAGCATATCCCGCATATAAATATGCAACTGCTTTTCGTATCGGATATGCGCAAAAAATCCACTGGTATAGCGCATTGTGTGCGGATACGTGAAGCGGTCTGCCAGATAATGTGTCGCCTTTCCCATCTGGTAATAATCACGCACCGACAGTTTCTCCCGTTTCCGCAGCACGCGGTACACCCGGTTGACAAAAAAACGAGACCCTTCCGCTGTATGCCCACCGATCAGCATACGCCGATGGTCATTCAACGACAAAGGTCCCGCATCTTTTTGTTGTCTATGCGCGCGCAGCAACTGAAAATATCCATGGATGTATGAACATTTGTTAACATCCGGCATGATATTTCCAATTACAAATGCGTATTTTTTTACCGGTTCTTCTATCTCAAATACACGTGCAAGATAACGCCCTAAGGCAAGATGATCTTTGGTTTGCATAAATCGAATCCCTACTTCTGTTCTTTTATTTCCAGCTCCGGCTGCATCGAAGCGACCTTCGTATTCGCCGGGATGGATGTCGTGACAAAAGAGTTTCCGGCTACAACAGAATTCTCACCGATCACAGTCTCGCCACCTAAGATAGTAGTATTCGCATAAATCACAACATTATTCTCGATCGTCGGATGACGCTTCACACCGGAAAGCAGCTGTCCCTTCCGTGTGGAGAGTGCTCCAAGCGTTACGCCCTGATAGATCTTCACATGATCGCCGATCGTCGTCGTCTCGCCGATGACGATTCCCGTACCATGATCGATACAGAAATATTCGCCGATCGTCGCACCCGGATTAATGTCGATTCCGGTCAGTCCGTGTGCATATTCCGTCATGATACGCGGAATATAAGGTACATTTAACTCATACAGGACATGTGCATACCGATATACAAAAATCGTGAAAATCCCCGGATAGGAAAGGATGATATCCTGGTGGTCCTTCGCCGCCGGATCACCGTTAAACTCCGCATCCACATCCTTTAAGATCATCGCCTGAATGTCCGGGATCTTCGCGATAAATGTTGATGTATACTCCTCCGCTTTCGCACGGATCTCTGCATCGGCAAGCTCCTTGTTATCGAACTTTAACGCGACACGCACCTGCTTAAACAGCCGTTCATAGAGGATTGCCAGCGTGCTACCGGCGAAATTATCCTTTGACACATACGCCATATTTTCAGAGCCGAAAAATCCCGGAAATGTAACCGTACGCAGTCCTTCTATAATCGAAATGATCGCATCCCGGTCTGGCACGCAATCGCCAAGTGACATATCAAAAATCTTCTGTGCTTCATAATTTCCCTTCAGGCGCGCGGTTGCCTCCTGAATCGTCTTATTTACAATTGTACCCATGACCTGCCTCCAATATCTATTCAAATCATAACCACCTCACACCCTCAGATGCATATGCCGGTCTGCATTTTATACCGGACACATATATTGCAATTCTGTTCATACTATATTATGATATAGAAAAATTGCGCGGATGTGCAATGACTATTTATATTTTCAATATTTATACTATACTATTATAAAACAAAAAAGTCCAAGGAATTTTTCGGAGGAACTATGAATAAGAAAGCATTGATCGCTATGAGCGGCGGTGTCGACAGCAGCGTGGCGGCCTTTCTGATGAAGGAGCAGGGCTACGAATGCATCGGTGCCACCATGAAATTATATCAAAACGATGACATCGTCATCAACAAGGAACACACCTGCTGTTCCTTAGACGACGTGGAGGATGCCCGTGCTGTGGCACATTCAATGGGCATGGATCACTACGTCATGAACTTCAAGGAACATTTCAGGGAACAGGTCATGGACAAGTTCGTGCATTGCTACGAATGTGGCATCACACCGAATCCCTGCATCGACTGTAACCGCTATTTGAAATTCGAATATCTGTACCAACGGGCACAGGAGCTTGGAATGGATTACGTTGTCACCGGACATTATGCGCAGATTGTACAGGATGAAACAACCGGGCGCTATCTCTTGAAGAAAGCAGTCGACGCAAGCAAGGATCAGAGCTATGTGCTCTATTCCCTGACACAGGATCAGCTTGCGCACACACAGTTTCCACTCGGCGGCATGCCGAAAAGCGAGACGCGTGCCATCGCGGAAGCACATGGTTTTGTCAATGCGAAAAAGCACGACAGTCAAGATATCTGCTTTGTGCCGGATGGAAATTATGCGAAGTTCATCGAACAGCATGCGTGCAAGACTTACCCGGAGGGCGATTTCGTTGATGTCCACGCAATGTCTTAGGACGCCACAAAGGAATCATCCGCTACACGATCGGACAGCGCAAGGGACTTGGGCTGCACTGAAAGAGCCGATGTATGTCATGGATGTCGACATCGAGAAAAATCAGGTTGTCCTCGGGCGAAACGAAGACCTCTTCTCGAAGCGCCTTGTCGCAAATGATGTGAATCTCATCTCAATCAGCCATATAGATGCCCCGGCCCGTGTCACTGCGAAGGTCCGCTATCGTCACACGGAAGCTCCTGCAACTGTGAATCCGCTGCCGGACGGAAAGATCGAAGTCATCTTCGACGAACCGCAGCGTGCGATCACGAAAGGACAGGCCGTTGTTTTATATGATAGTGATATTGTAGTCGGCGGCGGCACGATCTGTGAGACAGAAAAACTATATTAAACTATTTTCTGCATAAAAAGAACTCGTAACAATCACATGCACACGCAAGCATGTTTGTTTACGAGTTCTTTTCTATTTCATTATACTTGATAGTCCTATATTGGAATTATAATTGACGTTCTGCGTCTTCAACTCCACCATATCCATACAGGCATGCCATATAATTCATGATGTCGTATGTCAGGTTGCCGCCTGCCTGTGCGATATCGGTCACAAATTTGCCAAACAGGATAAACGTCCGGTCTCCATAGGCAGCAATGTCTCTGCGCAGTGCCGATTCGATTGTCTCCTGTGCATCATTTGTATAGATAAAACGTACATAACCTGCCATCTTCGGATAATTCTCGATGAATTTCTGCAGCCAGTCTAACTGGATCTGCACCAGATCCTCTTCGATGCCAATCCGTTTCTCACTCCGCTCTACCTGCAAAGAATTTCCTGCCTTACAATCCTGCAGATAGCTTGCAAGCAGATCATTCGTCCAAGCCAGATACCGGCTCTTCCGCATGATGAAGAATGTATTCCAGTCGTCCGGATAGATGGTACTTCCAAACAACTTCCACTCCGCATCTATGATTGCCGCAATCGTTTCCTCGCGGTCAAATGGCGTTTCATTGCTCCATTCACGTGCCAGTCCCATCTCTTCTTCGAGGTCATATTTTGATTTTTCTGTTGTCTTTTCTTTTGCCGCCTGCTTCAAATCGTTTACATACTCGCGGTAGTTTGCTTCCATCTCGGCATCCTCCACGGCACCGAAATCACCGCGATCCACACGCTGTACCAGATCCTGCGCATATACATCAAGGAATGTATCTGTCCCTTTCACTACGCCCTGCATTTTAAGCTCCATCAACAGATATTCTGCAATATCCTCAAAGCAGGACACAATCTCGTCTTTATAATTCGTCTCATACGCGCTATACGTACGTCCTTCCCACGCAGCTGCCTGATTCGGAATCACTGCGATCCGGTCAAGGATCGGAGCCACGCTGTCAATGAGCGACAGGCTCTGCATGCCTTTCCGCATCCATTTATAATAAGGTGCATACTTCTGATTCAGCAGATAAATGATCTCCATCGTGTACTGCATGCCCTTTGCCACGCAGAGATTCGCGGTCACATAATCCTGTCTTGCCATCATACGTGCATAATTCGTCTGCGCTGTCTGCGCAAATCCATGCAGTTTCTCTGCCAGACGCATCATCCATACCTTTGTTGGATAATACTCAAGCAGACTCTCCCGTATCTTTGTAAATGCACCGGCATCATCGCGGAACACCATTCCATTGGTCGCCGCCGCCAGCTTCTCTTCTGAGATCTGCCGCCAGCTATCCGGGAGAATATAACCACCCTCTGCGGTTTTCTGTACCTTCACGCCAAGCAGATTCTCATAGAACTCGCGCACAGAGGAAACACCTCTTCTATGTGACAGCACCTTGTTGACCGAGTTTGTCGGTGCTTCAATTCCATTTTCACGTAAGAATTCATCGCCAAAATCAACCAGAAGCTGCTCATACGATTTCTGCAGCATACCTCCGATACTCCGGTAATCCTCCTCTGAAAGCCACAGACAGAATCCCAATGCAAAATCATGATCGCGCGAAATGGCATCGTCATAGCCAAAGCATTCCGAACCCTCTCCGACAAGTCCGACGGCAATCCGTGCCTCGTAATTCGGAAATTCCTCATGGATCATCTTCGCACCATGCAATTCATAAAAACGCTTGCAGATATGCAGCCAGTTATTCTCTGCATTTGGCTGAACCGTATCCTCCGATAATGTATCCACATAATCGGACTGTCCCTGTGCCGCTTCCTTGGTCCCGATTTCCTGCGGCACTGTTTCCGCCTGCACTTCTCCCATATGCACAATATTCGTCAGATATTTTACAGAAGGATTTGTTTTCATATCCGCAGTCAAAACTGCCGTCTGTTCTTCTTCCTCTTCCTTCTTCATTTCCTCGGCATAATATTTCGCCTGCTTATAACGCTCTTCGATTTCCAGATATGCATTCGATTTTCCGACGTGCTTTTCCATTTCCTGCATCGCCTGCATATAATAATCCGCTCCCTGCACATACGCTTCACGCATGCAAAGTGCATCGCCCATCATCGCAAGTGCCGTACTGTAATGGAAATCGCGTTTTCCATCCCATTCAAAGATACGGAGCGCACGCTCCAGACATTGCAGTGCTTCCTCATACATGGTGGATGCCGTTGTGCCATCTACCCGCTGTCCATTTGCGCCCATGGCGGCACCGCCTGCGAGCTGCAGCAACACCTGTGCCAGATTGCACCGGGTCGTTGCCTGCTCCATCCATGCATTCTGCTGTAGATCTACGACCGCAAGTGCCCGTCGGAATGTCTCTTCTGCCTTCTTCAGCTCGCCACTTCCCTGGTAGACAAACGCCCAGTTATTATAGAGTGTCGCGAACCGGTAATCTCCCGCAGAAAGCTTCTCCCGGTAAAGTACCTCCACACGTTCAAACAAATTCTGTGCTTTCATATAATAGCCAAAGGTACGATACGCATTTGCCACATTTAACAGGCTCGTTGCATATTCTACCGTGCCTTCCATGCCCATCTTTACGAGTATATCTTCAATATCCGCACAATACCGAAGTCCCTTTGCATTCTGATTTGTATCCCTGCATAACCCCATCATTTCATTCAGCAGAGAAAGTGCCGATGCATAATCCCGCTCATCCATCGCCACTTCAATATTGGTCGTCAGAAACTCCTCTATATCTTCCAGAGAATGTGTTCCAAACATATTGTCATAATCCATCAATACCTGATTGATATCCATCAGTCGTACCTCCTCTTTTCCCCGAATGTTCTTATGCACACGCTTTTTGCTGCATTGCATCCACAATGCGGTTTCGCACCAGCTTTGCAATCTGATCCGTTGTAATCCCCTCATACTCTTCCGGATAAATCGCTGGCAGGAAATGTACCTGTGTCTTTACACGCCGCAGAGAATTGATCTCAAATGGTTTATAGGAATCTACCAATAACACGGGAACAATCGGACAATTTGCACGCACTGCACATTTGAATGCCCCCGGCATGAATTCCTTGATCGCATTCCGGTTATGAAAATACCCGCCCTCTGGAAATACAATGTACCGTCTGCCTTTTTTACTTCTTTTGTCACTTTCCGGACCGCCTCTACCTGACTTTTGATATCTGTCTTATCAATCCGGCAGCCGTCGATCAATGTAATAAACTGATCGACAATAATCATCTTCGAACGCTTCGCATCCATCATAACCGTACAAGGTTTCTTATGGGCGTCCATAATTCCAAGCGCATCGTATTTACCCTGATGATTGGCATATAACACATATCCGCCCTCCGCCGGCAGATTCTCCACGCCAGTCACACTCGTCCGAATCCTGCCATTTCGTTTCATGACATGAATCACATGAAGTGCCACGCGATAACGGTCTGCCTCGGAATAGCGTTCCGTATTTTTCTCTATATAACTTCCCTTCGCCAGATAGTAAATAATATATGGCAAAGAGATAATAATCACATACCAGAATCGTAGCATTTTCTCTCTCCGTCAAAAAAATAAAAGGATCTTGTCAAAGACCCTTTTATTGTAACACTGAATTGTTAGAAATAGCAAACCTTTTATGTATTTATTCGCTTTGTTTTGACTTATAATATTCATCAAACAGCTTATTTGCCGCATCCAATGTCTTGTTGCTGATATCCGGCAGATCTTTGCCCCATGCAGCAGTTGCCTGTTTAAAGCCTTTTTCCATTGCTTTCTGCATTTCGCGCATCTTGTCCTCATCGTCACCGGCGAGAGCACTTGCAAAATCAAACAATCTCTGCGAGGTCTGCTTCACGCCCCAATATCCATCGTCGGAGATATCTTCCTGTGCCTGTGCTTTCGTTGCTGCATCCACAGTGAAATTTCCGTTTGCAAAGATCTTCCAGATGGAATCGTCTCCGTTTGCAATTCCATACATACCAGCCTGCTTACCAAGCATCTGGGATACAAGATTTGTTAGACTGTTCTGTCTGCTTTCCTGATCCGCTTTGAGCTGCTTTACCAAAGCTGCGCGGTCTTCCTTGCTCATCTTGTTGATGGAATATGGTGCCTTGGCACTTTCCTGCGCGCTCTTCTCGTAAACCGCATCTTTCTCTGTCTCTGCAGAAGCCTTCTTCTCGGATGTCTCCGCAGCCTTTGCAGTTACACTATAATCAGAAACGGTTTCACTTGCAGCCTGCATACCTGCCATTGCATTTACTGTCATTCCCATGTTCTTTTGCTCCTTCCTTAGAATCATACGCACTTCCTTGTGCTTTTGGAGATGGAACCCCCATCTCTGTTTATATTATCGGTCATTTACCATGGATTGTTAACAATCTGTCCGCGAATTTATTAATGAAATGGGCGAATCCGATAGGTAACGCCCAGTTCGTCACAGATTGCCTGACATTTTGCCTCTTCTTCTCTCGTGATCGTCGTCTCCACGGTACTTAATACCACCTTCGGCACATACCTTTTCGCATCCTTTGCGAACTTCAGCATCGCCTCAAAGGAACCGTCCCCGAATTTACTCCGCACAATCTCCTGATACCGTTTGGCATCCGGTGTGTTCAGACTGATAGAGATTGTGTCGATCAGACCTGCAAACTTCGGTGTGATATCTTCGTTCCAGATCAGATCTCCAAGACCGTTTGTATTGATACGGATCGGCTTATCATAATGTGCTTTCAGATATTTTGCGATCTCAAGCAGTGCATCCAGCCGTTCCGTCGGCTCACCAAATCCACAGAATACAATTTCTTCATACGGCGTAACATCCGTTTTCTCAAACTCTGCAATCACTTCTTCCACACTCGGCTCATGTTCCAGCCACAAAGGCGCATCATTTACCTCTGACACATGATCACGGGTCTGTCGTTCACAGAATGTGCATGCACACGGACAACGATTTGTCAGATTCACATACAATCCGTTATGCACTTTATATAATATCGTCATTGCTTTTCTTACTTCACTACTCATTCTTCTCACCTGTCAATCTCACATTACTTTCAAACATACGGTTAAATCCAAGCCATTCCGTCTTGTCTTCATTCTCCCGGATAATCTCGGTAAATGTCTGCAACTTCGCATCCATATTATCGGCATGTGCGAGTGCCATCGCCTCGATCAATGCTGGTTTCTTCGGTGAACCATATTCCAGTTCCCCGTGATGTGCCAGGATGCAGTGCTTCAGCTCATTTGCAAGCTTCGGTGGAAATCCTGGAATCTCACGCACCTTATCCGCAATCATCATCGTACCCATCACAATATGTCCGACTAACTGTCCCTCGTCGGTGTAATCGTTCTGTGGAAAATCGGAAATCTCATCGACCTTACCGATGTCGTGACAAATCGCTGCCGTCACAAGTAAATCATGATTGACAACCGGATAATTCGCTGCAATATATTCACATAATTTTGCAACCGATAAAGAATGTTCCAGCAGACCGCCTATAAATCCATGATGAATGGACTTGGCTGCGGAATGCTTCTTGAACTTCTCTGCAAATTCCTTGTCCTCAACAAAGAACATTTCCAATAGTTTATGTAAATACTGATTTTTTACACCCTGAATCAGTCCCAGTAATTCCTGATACATCGTATCAATATCTTTCGTTGAACATGGCATATAATCTGTCACATTGTATTCGCTTCATCCGCCACGCGCACACGCTTGACATTTAACTGCAATGCTCCGTTAAAGCTCGTTACCTGTGCGTCAACACGAATATAGTCCATCGGCTCGAAATGCGCAATCGCATTCGAAAGCTCCCAGATCTTTGCATCGACCGTTCCGGTCTTATCCTGAAGCTGCAAAGAGTAATATGTCTTTCCAGCCTTTGTCTTTGCTACCACTTTATTCTTACAGAGATAGATTTCCGATACCATCTCTCCATCACGCAATTCTTTGATATAATTCATGCTCTTTCTTCCTCCATCCTGCGCTTCACTCTTTCCTATTTATATCACTTATATATACTTTTCGCAAGGGAGGATTCCTCCGCCTTCTTCGTCTTCGCACGTTCTTCCTGCATGTTCATTGGCTCCATATTCTCAAACCAGTTTCCCATGCTCCCGCCTCCGATCATAAACCATAGCATACAACTTCTGAAAATGTAAAGCGTAAGTTTGGAACATTTGGAAAAAGCAAGGAAATATGCGGGTTTGAAGGAAAAGATATTTTTATTTATGCTCATAATAATGTTAAAAACGGAAGGCGTACTTTGCTATTGAAGTACACCTTCCGCATTTTTTATTCTTATTCTTCAATTATATGATTATTACTTCTTGATATAAGCCTTTGTATTCACAGACTGAATATTCTTATAGTTGTTCGCCGGTGCCGCGCTTCCCTTCGGTACCAAAACAATCTGGATGCCTTCGAGACGCTTTGCATATCCGGCAGTTCCGGATTCTTCTCCGTTCTTCGCCCAGCCAAGCCAGCCGTAAGACTGTGCATGTACACGATAATATACATCAAAGCGGTTTGCCATCTCGCCGTAAAGCTTGATCTGGATTGCTTCCAGTCGCTTTGCTTCTCCGCTTGTTCCGCTCATCGCACCATTCGTTACCGGATTCTGCCAGCCAAAGGACTGGACGTGGGTGCGGTAGGAAGTAGTAATTTTCCCCTCTACATCTTCAAATATATAGCCATATTCCTTGGCATAAGACTCTACGTACGAAACAGCATACCCCCGAATAGTTTTAAGATTTACACACCCCCAAAAAGCACTATTCTCTATTTTCGTCACGCTTTCCAATCGTTGTTACTCCATCTGGTATAACAGCATACTCCAATAAAGCGCAATAATAAAATGCCTCATCACCTATTGTTGTCACACTGTCTGGTATTACAATACTTTTTAATAATCTACAATCCGCAAACGCACACTCGCCTATTTTCTTTACACCATCCGGAATCACTACCGTTTCCAATGCTGTCTTGCTTTGAAATGCCCTATCCCCAATCTCGTACATCTGCTTGGTATTACGACATCTGCACCGTTTGCCTTATATTTTGTAATCTTCATTCCATCCCACTCAAAATCTGCTTCACTCGTCTCAGCTATATCTGCAACTACCATTTCTGTCGGTTCTTCCGCCAACACCGTCCCTGCCGGAACGTTTACCAGTAAACTCACGCCCATGCACGCCGCCAGTGCAAAGCCTGCAAATCTCTTTGTTCTTCTCATCTTTTTCCTCCTCTTTTGCTCTCCATATACATGATTTCTTCTCGCCCCGCGCGCAATAATTAGTAAAGATATTTACTATTTGAGATAGTACATTTCTTTACTATGCTATTGTGTAAACAAGGTGAAATTATGGATAATAAAAAATATATTGAACGAATCAAAAATTTAAGAGAGGATCATGACTACACGCAGGAATATGTCTCCAACTATCTTGCACATCCCAGACAATGTACGCTCGCTATGAGCGCGGTGCCAACGAATTGCCAATCCGCCATCTTCTATCCCTGTGCAAATTGTATCACGTTTCCTCCGATTATATACTTGGACTGAGCAATAAACTCTAAGTCCTTGTTTTAAATCGTCCATCTGTCTTTAATTTTAGTAAATATATGTACTAAAGCCAAGTCGATTTCTTGTAAGTCTTCTAAATATATGCTATCTTAATTTTATATTATTTTTTAAGGAGCGTGATTCTATGAATTGTCCAACATGTGGAGCAACACTTACAGACGGCACTACAACCTGCCCTACCTGCGGAGCAGCGATCTCCCAGCCGGCAGATTTCAACCAAATGCAATATCAACAGCCTGAGACAAACTTCAATCAGGCACAGTATCAGCAGCCTCAGGCAAATTACAACCAGATGCCATATGCAAATTCTGCTGCCTATGCCCCAGCAGGTGCTAAGTACAAGCGGAAATTCAATGCCGGACATTTTGCAGTGATGGGCGGAAGCCTGCTCTGTCTGATCTCCGTCTTTCTTCCGTTCCTGTCTGTTTCCCTTTTTGGATACAGTGAATCAATGTCGTTATTTAAGGACGGCGAAGATGGCGTCATCTTTTTGATAACTGCAATCGTGATCATTGCATTGTCTATGCTGCGGGTAAATACATTGAATATTATCCTGACCCTGATTCAGGGAATTTTCGCAATTTATGAAACTATGAGCGCAAAAAGCGAACTTTCCGATTATGGTTCTATGGTTCAATATGGTGCTGGTTTCTATCTGCTTTTGATCGGTGGTATCGTTGCATTTGTCGGTGCCATTATCGGCTTGGTTCTTCATATCAATGCAAAGAAAGCATTTAATCAAGCCTAACATACTTTTATAAAAGGAATAAACCATGAACAAACGAAGCTTACGCATACTAGAGTTTAATAAAATACTATCTATGGTGACAGAATATGCGACCTCCCCTATGGCAAAACGCCGGGTGGACCGCATGAAACCCCAGCGTGACATCGAACAGATCCGAAAATTACAGGAAGAGACAAACGATGCACTGAACCGTCTGAACCGTCATGGAAATATCAGCTTTTCCGGGTTATGCGATATCGGTGCATCCATCAAACGGCTGGAGGTACAGGGTACCCTTACTTCTAAGGAACTTCTGGACATCGCAGCGTCTTACAGGTTGCAAAAGCAGCCAAACAGTACGGCGACGGTTCCGATCTGACCGAAGCACTCGCCAGCCGGAATCAAGAGCCTGTTTCACAGACTACCTTCGATTCCCTGACCGAACGTTTTAACATGCTGCTGCCATTGGAGCACATCGCATCCGAGATCAACCGCTGTATCTTATCAGAAAATGAATACGCGGACGATGCAAGCTCCGGTTTGAAGAACATCCGCCGGGAAATCCGTCTCACCAACGACAAGCTGCACCAGCAGTTAGATAAGATCATCAAAAGTGACGCAAACCGTGACCAGTTGCAGGATTCTCTGATTACCATGCGAAACGGCAGATACTGTATTCCGGTCAAGCAGGAATACCGTTCGAAATTCCCGGGTATGATTCACGATCAGTCCTCGACCGGCTCCACGCTTTTCATCGAACCAATGGCAGTCGTCAATCTGAACAACCAGATCAAGGAACTTGCGAACGAAGAATTACTGGAAATCGAGAAAATACTGGAAAGCTTAAGTGCGCAGGCGGCTACTTATGTCTCTGACATTGCCTATGATCTGGAATTACTGACCGATCTGGATTTTATATTTGCAAAGGCGAAATTCGCCCGCGCAACAAACAGCACAAGACCGATCTTTAACACCGACGGTATCATTGATATCCGACAGGGACGTCATCCATTGCTGGAGAAGCACACGGTTGTGCCAGTCGATATCCGGCTTGGTGAGACATACAACCTGCTCATTATCACAGGTCCGAATACCGGTGGTAAAACGGTTTCCCTAAAGACACTCGGACTGTTTTCTCTCATGGGGCAGGCAGGTCTGCACATCCCGGCGATGGAGGAATCCCGTCTGGCTGTCTTCGACGATATCTTCGCGGATATCGGTGATGAGCAGAGCATCGAACAGAATCTGTCAACGTTCTCCTCTCACATGAGCAACATTGTCTATATCGTGCAGCATGCAACCCCGAACACACTATGCCTATTCGATGAGCCGGGCGGCGGAACCGATCCGGTCGAGGGTGCGGCACTGGCAGTTCCATCTTAAATTATCTGAAAAGTATGGGTGCCCGCTGCATGGCGACGACACATTACAGCGAATTGAAAACATACGCCCTTTCCACCGATGGAGTAGAAAATGCATCGTGCGAATTTGATGTGGCAACTCTGCGTCCGACTTATCGTCTGACAATCGGTATTCCGGGTAAATCCAACGCATTTGCCATCGCAAGCAAGCTTGGTCTGCCAGATTATATCATCAACTCCGCAAAGGATCAGATTGACAGCGATGCGATCGACATGGAAACCCTGCTCGCGGATCTCGAAGCAAGCAAGCGATCCATGCAGGAGGACGAAAAGGCAATCGAGGCATATAAACAGGAAATTGAATCTCTGAAGGAATCCTTGCAGAAGAAGGAAGAAAATCTCGATACGAAGAAAGCCGAGATTCTGAAAAAAGCAAGGGAAGAAGCCAGAGACATAATCGATGACGCCAAGGATGTGGCGGATCAGACAATCCGCGATTACAACAAATGGCGCAATAACCCACACAAGGCCGACATGCGCACGATGGAAGAACAGCGCAGCAAGCTTCGAAGCAAAATCAAAGATTACGAGAAATCCGGTGCATCCGAGACAAAGAAACAGACCTCAAACCATAAAGCATCTGATTTCCATATCGGGGATACCGTGCAGGTACTCAGCATGGGAACACGCGGTACAATCACAAAACTGCCAGACAACAAAGGCATTGCAGGCGTACAGATGGGTATTTTAAATTCTATGTTGCCGATTTCCGACCTGCTGATTATCCCGGAAAGTACCGTATCAGTAAATGGAACAAAACAAAAATACAGCGGCAAACATGCAGGCGGAGATCATACATCCGTCAGCAAATCTATGACATTCTCTCCAGAACTGAACGTCATGGGGAAAACAGTCGATGAAGCATGCTTTGAGATTGACAAATATCTGGATGATGCAGTTCTGGCACACATTTCCCGTGTCACGATCATCCACGGAAAGGGAACCGGTGCCCTGCGCAAAGGCATCTGGCAGTATTTAAAGAAACATCCACTGGTGCAGTCCTATCGCTCCGGCGAATTTGGTGAGGGCGAATATGGCGTTACCATCGTCGAATTGTAGACGAGTTACAACCATACAACACACTTTTATTGGAGGGGAACATGGAGAAACAACGAATCCTGATCGTCGATGACGACGAAAATATCGCAGAGCTTATCTCTTTGTATTTACTAAAGGAATGCTTTGCAACTGAAATCGCATACACAGGCAAGGACGCACTTGCACTCGCAGCCACCTTCAATCCTGACTTGATCTTATTGGATATCATGCTCCCGGATATTGATGGCTATGAGGTCTGCACGGAAATCCGCAAGACACGCCAGACACCGATCATCATGCTTTCCGCGAAGGGGGAAGTGTTCGACAAGGTGCTCGGCTTAAAGCTCGGCGCCGATGACTATATGATCAAACCGTTTGATTCCAACGAACTGGTTGCAAGAGTCAAAGCGGTTTTGCGTCGTACCGTTATGACCCAAGCTGTAACCACTGCTGCACCTGTAAGCATCGCTGAAGTTACCGATCATCAGGGTGAATTCGTCGAATATGACGGCTTACTTATCAATATGACCAACTACACTGTAACTTTGGATGGTGAATCGGTGGAGATGCCGCCGAAGGAGCTGGAGCTTTTGTATTTTCTTGCCAAACGTCCAAACCAGGTATTTACACGTGATCAGCTGCTTGACCGTCTCTGGGACTACGAATATGCCGGAGACTCGCGAACGGTAGACGTCCATATCAAGCGTCTGCGTGAAAAACTGAACGAAAATCACAACTGGTCAATCTCTACGGTATGGGGCAAAGGTTATAAATTCGAGGTAAAGTAACATGACATTACGCCACTCTCTGTTTGATAAAATATTCATAAGTTTTTTGGTTATTTTTACGGTTTGTTTTGGATTTATCGTCCTCTATGCCTCCAACGTCACACGAAGCATGCTTGTCGATGACCGAACAGAAGTACTGACAAATGAAGCATTTTTAATCGCGGATCAGACAGTCGCAGGATATGTGCAGGGCGTTTACACCAAAGATGAATTGCAAGAAAGTCTACGCTATTACAGTGACAAACTGAATGCCAGCATCTGGGTTACCGATGAAAAAGGCATCATCTATGGATTTGCGAATGCAGACGGACATCCAGATAACCCCAAAAATATATTCCTCGTTGACCCGGATTTTGATATCTACACCGCGCAGTCTTTTAATGGCAAATTTTACAATACGTTCAAAAGCAACGTTATTTCTGTTGCCATTCCAATCCATATTAACAACCAGCCAAACGGTATGCTATTGATTCATTCTACGGTGGAACAGCTGCAGAATATTCAGGAAAAAATCGTAAAACTGATTTATGCACCGTATCTGTTTATGATTATCATTTCCTTTGCCCTACTTGGTATCATCTCGGGTAAAGTCATGCGTCCAATCCGGAAAATCAACTCCGTAGCAGAGCAATATTCCACTGGTAACTTCGACACGCCAATGGATATTCATTCCAACGACGAGATTGGTCAGCTTGCATCCACACTTGAATACATGGCTTCAGAACTGGCAAAACTGGACGAGTACCGAAAGGCATTTATCTCCAATATCTCACACGATTTCCGCTCTCCGCTCACCTCGATCAAAGGCTATATTGAGGCGATTCAGGATGGAACGATCCCGCCGGAGAAGCAGAGTCATTACCTAGATATCGTCGTGCAGCAGACAAACCGGCTGACAAAACTTACCTCCAGTCTTCTGGAGTTAAATAACTACGATTCCTACGGTATCTGGCTCGTATGCAAGGATTTCGATATTGTCGAGCTTGTCCTATCTGCGATTAACTCCTTTGAGGGGCGCTGTATCGAGAAGCAGATTGCGATCCGGTTAAATAATCACACCGAACATTCGATTGTTCATGCAGACAAGACAAAGATCGAGCAGGTCATCTACAATCTGCTTGATAATGCAATCAAATTTACGCCAAATGGTAAATCAATTTACGTGACATTGTCGGAAAAACATGATAAAATTTTTGTATCTGTGAAGGATGAGGGATGTGGTATTCCGAAGGATTCCCTGAACCGTGTATGGGTTCGTTTTTACAAGGCGGACCGCTCCCGTGGCAAAGACAAACAGGAACCGGACTCGGACTTGCGATTACCAAAGAAATCATCAAGGCACATAATGAGAATATCAATGTTGTCAGCACCGAGGGTGTCGGAAGTGAATTTACATTTTCACTGTCCAAGGCAACAACGGATTCCGAACAATCATAAGAATAACCGGTCTTATGCAAACCGCAAATTTATATGGCCGGATAAGGGGAGGTATTTATGTTTAGTATCAACAATCTTTTCAACAACGCCAACATGCAGTGTATCAACCAGCTCGGACAGTACCGTGTTTTTGAACACCAAAAGGATCTGTCAGTTTCTCCATACAACGCAGAAACTGCATATTTTTCTGCTGAGATGAATGTACGCCGCCGTCAGGTTTTGGTCGAGCTGAACAACACATCCTGCAAATTACAGGCAGGTGCCATGCAGTGGATGCTCGGAAATGTATCCATGCAGTCCGGTGTAAGTGCCGGTAATTTCCTCGGCAAAGCACTCGGAGCAGCTGTAACCGGTGAGACAATGTCCAAACCAGAATACACCGGTCAGGGTTATGTTATGTTAGAGCCAACCTACAAGCACATCCTGCTTGTCGATGTGGCACAGTGGGGGCAGATCGTACTCGATGATGGTTTATTCCTTGCCTGTGACAGCACATTGCAGCATAAGGTTGTCAGCCGTAAGACACTTTCCTCTGCTGCGCTCGGCGGAGAGGGCTTATTTAACCTGAGCCTTTCCGGACAGGGTATCGCTGTATTGGAAAGTCCGGTTCCACAGCAGGAGCTTATCATGTTCAATCTGCAGGATGACGAGGTTAAGATCGATGGAAATATGGCAATCGCATGGTCCGGCTCTTTGAATTTCACGGTTGAAAAATCTTCAAAATCGCTGATCGGTTCGGCTGTTTCCGGCGAAGGTCTGGTCAATGTATACCGTGGTACCGGCTCGATTCTGATGGCACCAACGCATAAGGGGGGAGGGTACATATATGGTAAGTCAAAGCTTATTAAATAACACAAATGTACAGGTTACCTCTGCTCTTGGCGGCATGCAGGTACTGGAATATGTGCAGGATATGAGTGTCAGCCCATCTACCTCGAAACTGCAGTACTACATGTCCCGCATGAATGTGAACAAGCGTCAGCTTCTGCTTAATCTGAACGGAAATGGTTACACCGTTCAAGCCGGTGCCATGCAGTGGACGGCAGGTCAGATTCAGATGGAAAGCGGCGTCAAAGGTGTTGGCGGTTTCTTAAGTGGTATGCTAAAGCCGCCGTTACCAAAGAGACGGTTGCCAAGCCTATCTACACCGGCTATGGTCAGGTTATGTTAGAGCCAACCTACCGTCACATCCTGCTCACGAATCTACAGGAATGGGGAGGCAGTGTTGTCCTAGATGACGGATTGTTCCTCGCCTGTGACAATACCGTTACACAGAAGGTTGTTGCAAGAAGTAACCTCTCTTCTGCTGTATTTGGCAGAGAAGGTCTGTTCAACTTAAGCTTGAATGGTACAGGTATCTGTGCTTTGGAAAGTATCGTTCCAAGAAATGAGATTATCGAGGTTGTACTCGACAACGATATGATGAAGATCGATGGAAATATGGCAATTGCCTGGTCATCCTCTTTGGATTTTACGGTTGAAAAATCTTCCAAATCTTTGGTTGGTTCTGCTGTATCCGGTGAAGGTCTGGTCAATGTATATCGTGGTTCCGGAAAAATCTGGCTTGCTCCGGTATTGGAGACCGGCGGTTCCGCAGGTGTCAGCAGCCCGCAGAATGCAGGTGAGACAGCTTCGGAAGGAAAGACCGGTTCCGCAGCTGCCCGGAATGATACGATGAGTAAGATTGAGAAGTTCGGGAAGTTTATGGATAAGTTTAGTTGATGCTCAACGGACGAAAAATCAAAACGCATCTGTATATTTAGAATAGAGTACATGTAGATGCAATGTATTGAACCTAAGAATTACTAAATGTTCTTAACAAACATATTCTCAAAATACGCAACCGCAGCCAATTCGCCATCCATGGTCAGTGGCTGCTTACCTGAACATCGTGTTCAGGTATTGCTTACAAGAAGAAAGAACATTAAGTAATTCTAAGGCTCAAACATATCGCATCTTACATGAAGCTCTATTCTAAATATAGATGCGTTTTTATCTTGTCATACGATACCTCATATCAGAATTATAAATCCGCAACTCTTATATTATCCCGTTCACATCGCAATTATCTGTGTAACATCTGCCTTTCATACTGGTCTTTTTTCTCCTACCTGCTGGCTACATATATGAGTTTATCGAGTATCTGCAGCAGTTCTGCGAGTTCTTTGCGGCATTTCTCCCTGTATTCGTCCAAGCCATCGTTTACATTGATATCTTTCATTTCGAACAGGTCCTCATCATTGTATATTGCAGCAACGAGCTGATTTCCTGCGAATTCCAGATAGGTATCTTTCGGAAGCTGCAGTATTCTGAGGATTGCATCCGGTGGCAATATGCTTCCTGCAAGCTGTTCGTCGGTTGCCAAAGTCGTAAATCTCCGGTCAAAATCTGTATTTCCAAGCCGGATTGCTTCTGCCGGTTTCTTCCCGCCTTTCCGCTCAATGACATGGACGACACCGTCTATATTATGTGGAAGGACTATGGTCACAAATGGTCCCTGGAATCGCGTCACTGCAGAAGATGATCCCGGTCTGTCCGGATCCATGTTGTCGCTTCGCCACCTCAGGCAAAGATCGCAGTACGTGATCTCTGCACCTCTGTAGATCGCATGGAAGTAATCAGAGCCGGTCACTTCATTATATTCCGGCAGGAGTCTGCAGTTTTTCAGGAAATCTTCATTTGTATGCCCGGTCGGCATATATTCCAGTACCTGCATCTGTTCTTCCAACACGCCCCACACGGCACACTGTCCAATCAGCTCCTTCATCTGTTTCTCTATATTTGCAGCAATTAACGCTATGGCAAATCCAATCATAATGGAAACAACCGCAATTCCAGTCAGCCGGTAGGTCCACGTCGAATCTTCCGCCCCGCAGAATGCAGGAATAAACGGTGCTGCCAGCATAGGCAGAAAAACCCAGCAAAGCTTTGTCAATATCTTGTACGTTCGTTGTTTGGATTTGAGCTTTGCTTCCAATTCATTCCTGTTTTGACCTTCATCCGTTTTTTCGCTCATATCGTCTTCCTCCCATACTTGCAATGCTCCGCACACTTTAATTGGAGTTTTTCTCTTGTTTCACTATTTTACCCCCAATCCGCTTGATTCTCAACCCTTTCCGATTGGAGCATCTCCCCTATTTCGCCACTTTTGCTCCTATTTTCCTGCTTCTCATAAATTTTCGGTTGGAGCATTTCTTCCTGTTTGAACATTTTTGCCCCAATCCGCCTGTCTCCTCAAAGTACAAAGGCGATATCAGAAGTGTATAAAGAAATCCTGTAGTAGCAATCATTCTTTTTATATGTGGAAAAAATAAAAAACGCATCTGCGATATAGAAATCCTTGCGGTATATGATACGATTGCAGATTAGAAGTTGTTCGTGTTCTGCTCGCTTTCAGCAATGCTTGAACAGGACGTTCAAGCAAGCAGCCACTGAGCCACGGATGGCGAATTGGCTGCGATTGCGTCCATTAAAACAATCTAAATCAGAACACATACAACTTCTTATCTGCAAATCGTTATATACTGCAAGGATTCTCTATATCCGATGCGTTTTTGTTTTTCTATATCCTCCATGAATGATTGCTATCCAAGGATTTTATAAATTACACTTTCTTTGTCATCTCCAGACGAAGCATCGCACGCTTCAGTGCAAGTTCCGCCCGGTCGATATCCTGTGAGTTGTCATGGATGCGGCGTTCCGCGCGAATCTTTGCTTCCTCGGCACGATGAATGTCGATTTCATCCGGCCATTCGACCGACTCAGCCAGAATCGTGACAGAATCGCCAAGGATCTCCGCGAAACCGGAATGCAAAGCCGCTTCCTTGTCACCACCATCTTCCCGAATCTTCAGGACACCCGGTGCAACAACCACAGTCATAGGTATATGTTTTGGGTACAGTCCGATGATGCCCTCAATCGTATTAAACTCAAGGAAAGAAGCTTCCCCTTCGTAGAATACCCGTTCCGGTGCGATCACACGAACCATCATTTTATTTTCTGCCATGTATACCACCTAATTTATTTCTACTTCTTGCACTTCGCAAGCACGTCGTCGATACTTCCCGCATTTAAGAAATAGCTCTCCGGAATATCGTCATGCTTACCTTCCAGAATCTCCTTAAAGCTCTGAATTGTATCAGACAGCGGAACGTATTTACCAGGAAGTCCCGTAAACTGCTCTGCAACATGGAATGGCTGTGACAGGAACTTCTGTACCTTTCTTGCTCTGGCAACGACGATCTTATCCTCCTCGGAAAGCTCATCCATACCAAGGATTGCGATGATATCCTGCAATTCCTTGTACTTCTGCAGAATCTCCTGTACACCACGTGCCACCTTGTAATGCTCTTCGCCAACCACTCTTGGTCGAGGATTCTGGATGTAGACTCCAGAGGATCTACCGCAGTAGATACCAAGCTCTACGATGGAACGGGAAAGTACCGTTGTCGCATCCAAATGTGCGAATGTAGTTGCAGGTGCAGGGTCTGTCAGGTCATCGGCTGGCACATAGACTGCCTGTACCGATGTGATAGAACCATTCTTTGTCGAAGTGATACGCTCCTGCAATGCGCCCATCTCTGTCTGCAGAGTTGCTGATAACCAACGGCAGAAGGCACACGTCCAAGCAGCGCAGACACCTCCGAACCAGCCTGTGTAAAACGGAAGATATTGTCGATGAACAGCAATACATCCTTTCCAACCTGATCACGGAAATACTCTGCCATCGTGAGGCCTGTCAGGCCAACACGCATTCTTGCTCCTGGCGGTTCGTTCATCTGACCGAATACCATAGTCGTCTTCTCGATAACACCGGACTCGATCATCTCGTAATACAGGTCATTTCCTTCTCTTGTTCGCTCACCAACACCGGTAAATACAGAATATCCACCGTGCTCTGTCGCGATATTTGTGATAAGCTCCTGAATCAATACTGTCTTACCAACACCGGCACCACCGAACAGACCGATCTTACCACCCTTCTGATAAGGGCAAAGCAAGTCAACGACCTTAATACCGGTTTCCAGAATCTCTGTCTCGGTTGACTGCTCTGAAAACTCTGGTGCTTTTCTATGGATTGGAAGGTAAGTATCTACCTTTGGAGCCGGTTTATTGTCA
>ENA-OQEN01000078-OQEN01000078.1-human-gut-metagenome-genome-assembly--contig:-NODE-78-length-36789-cov-3.771562_pt1 | contig 36789 bp, 42 predicted proteins | sample MGYA00242791_ERZ504627 | MGnify/ENA primary metagenome ERZ504627 (study PRJEB26092, sample SAMD00036316) | human gut metagenome | host: Homo sapiens | study: EMG produced TPA metagenomics assembly of... | reverse complement strand
TCCACCTTCGCCGTCTGTTCTTTAAATGGAAGCAGCACGTCACGTTCCAGCCCGCAGTCCATAAATGCACCTAAGCTTGTCACGCTCTTTACCTGCAGCTTCTTTACCTCACCGACTGTGATCAATGGTGTATTCGTTGTCGCAATGATTCGGTCCTGTGAATCACGGTAAATAAAGACGCGCAGGGATGCACCGGCTTTCACACCCTCCGGCACCTGTTTTCTCGGAAGCAGCACCATCTCTGCCGTCGAGCTGTCCTCTTCACCAAGGTATATACCAAAGTCTTTCGAGCGAATGACTTCAGATCATTCCATTTTCCAATTTCTATCATTTTTTCCTACTTCTAAAAATAGACCACAAACATGCGTGGTCTATTTTTTCTTGTCCTTATTCAACTTCAAAACTTTATTCTTTATAAATGATGCCTCTGTATCATCTGCTTTCTGGAAGCCCAGATTTTCCAATACATCCTGTGAATTGGTAAGTGAGAACACAGACATGCCCTTCTCATTCATCTTTTCCTTATAGCCATTGAATACATCCACAATCGCATACGTATCCTTTGTTCTGCGATCCGGACTTGCAATCACGTTTCGAATGCACCATGAATTAAACTCACTGCCCTTCTCTGGCACCTGTACATCGTCGCCCTTGACTTTCTTCACATATATGCTTTCTGTATCACAAATGGCCCACGGAACCACATATATTACGCTACTCATACTTACTTCCTTTCAAATGGTTGTTCACTACGCAATCGATTTACAAAAATCTTTGTTTTCTCCTAGCGTTCAACGTAAGCAATCATATAGTATTTGTTTCCGTTTGTCAAACAATTATTTATCCAATTCCTGACAAGTAGGCGGAATTGTAGTATGTTTCAACTTTTTGTAAATTTTTTTCAAAAAAGGCTTGCAATTTCAAAAGACATGTAATATAATACCATCTTGTGAGACACAAAAGAGTCTCCAAACTTCATAATGATGGCTATCGCCAAATGGTAAGGCACTGGACTCTGACTCCAGCATTTTCCAGGTTCGAATCCTGGTAGCCCAGTTCATAAGACGGTCGAGGTTCGATCGTCTTTTTTATTTTGAATTGCGAGCCATTTAATATATTTTAAGGATGCAACATACAACGTAATTCTCCGCAGACCCGCTCTCGCTCACTTCCGCACATAGCAGACACTAAATCGCAAAGTATCAATCTACGAATTGTCACTTTCCTCGTTAAGTGCTGATGTGCTCCAATGGTCTGCTTGAGAATTCGTTGATATGTTGCATCCTTATTTACATTTTGATGGCTCGCATATTAACTATAAAATTATAGATTGAAACTTCCGTCTTATCTGCCTTATTTATACGAAAAAAAGCTTCCCAATAAATTGGAAAAGCTTTAAGTTATGCGGCCGAGAAGATTCGAACTCCCGACACCTTGGTCCGTAGCCAAGTGCTCTATCCAGCTGAGCTACGACCGCATCTGTGTTGTGTCTCACAACAGATGATATTCTATCGTAGTTTCAACTAAATGTCAAGCGATTTCTTAACAAAATTGAATTCAAATTTCAAATTTCAAAATCCTCAAAAGTCCAAACGTACAAACCTGGATGTCTCCATAAGATCGGCATAACCGACCATCTCAAAAACGGATGCAGGAATCCAGCCTGTATTCCACGGTACAATCCCCCTCCGCACACACAGAAATCCAATAATCATCCATCCGAAGCATAAAATACCGGTACGATGTACCAATGACGGTTTTCTGCACCGGATCGATTTCAAAGGAATTGAGCGGCACACTGATTCCATCGCCTGTAAGCTTCAGATATGCCTCTTTCATCGTCCATAGATAGAAGAACCGCTCTGCACACAAACTGTCATCCGGCTCGAACCCCAATTTCTCCGCCACCTCACCAGGCGCACCTGCCGTCTCCTGAGATACCACCTCTTTTTGTCCGGATACATAAGCATACTCCCGCTCGGTAAAGCAACGTCTGGCAACACGCAGATTATCCTTTTCCCGGATCTGCTCGATATCGACCCCCAGGGGCACATCACCGTGCGCCAGCACGACATAATCACCCGCATGGGAGAGATTGAAATAAAACGCTGGATGTCCCTGTACCGTTGGCTTTCCATTCTCGTTTTTTTCAAGCACCAATGCCTGTGGGGAGATACCAAGCTTTTCTTCTACAAGTGTCTGCAACAATAAACCTGCTACGATCGATGTATATGCTGGTTCCCGCCTACGAAAAGCCAATACCCGGGACTTTCGTTCCGGGTATAAGCGTTCAACCAATTCATCAAAATGTTGTTCTAAGTATTCACGATTTACTTTTACAACCGATACATGAATCTTTGTCATATTATTTATCTTCCAGTTCTGCAAGAATACGGAAGAGAATGCTGATTTCCTTCTCCTTTGCTGCATCGAGGTATGTCTTGAATCTGACTGAAGACTCAATCTCACCTGTGATAGAAATACGGACAAGCAGGTTACGAGCGGTCAGCATATTACGAACAACCGTCTGGTACTCATTGATCGTATCCTCATTGTATTTCAGGAATCCGTGATTCATCAGATACTTAATACGCTCTAACATCAAAACCTTATGGTCATACATTACATGCAATGCACGGATATCGAAATCTGGCTCCTCTGCATGCAGCTGCTTCTCGATCTGTGCAAGCACCTTGTCATAAACCTTGATACCAAATGTTGTATCATCAAAACGGTTACGAAGCATACGGAAATGATCCTTTGTATCCTGAGAATTCAGGTACTCACTGATTGTCTGCTTAATCAGCTCGATATCCACTTCATAGATTGGATGCTCAGTGTTCTTCATAACAACATACAATCCACGGCCACCCTTGTGATCATCCTTAAATACATGGTCATCCTGCTCTGTGATAACTTCATAGCCACGCTCCAGATCAGAGAAGCTGACTGTGTTATATGAATAATGATCCTGGAATGTGAAGTCTCCTACATAGAATACTTCCTCGTCACGGTTGTATCCATAGATGAATAACTCATGAGGGAACTTGTAATCTACCTCTGCATCACACAAAATCTTTGCCTCATCAAATACGCCATATACATATCCATTCAGGTCGATAGTCTTGATAATGAAATCAATGATGTTTCCACAATAGCTCTGAATCTGCTCTTTCGTAAGAAGTGAGAACATCAGGTATGGACACTGCTTCAATGCGCTGCTTCCTGGCATCATATCTGCGAGAAGCATATCATCGCCTGTGAAGATCTCCTGAATGTTGTAGCAACGAAGCTGAATGTAGTTGCTGAAAATCCATTTCTTTGCATTCTCATCATCTGAGAGAATGGAAAACAGTGTTGCATGCCACTGCCAAGATGTAATCATTGGATATGTTACTGGTAATTTTTTCATATCTGCCATTTTACTGTTCCTCCCAATCTATGCTAATTTTTCCGCTATCACTGCTGCAATATCGCTGAACGAATCGTAATCGCTGAGTGCAAGCTCATAATCGGTAAATGAAATATCAAACTTGCTTTCTGCTGCTACGAGCAGGCGAATCAAAGATACGGAATTCACGCCATATTCGTTTACCATATTTGCATGCATATCTACCTCATCCAATTCCGGTAACACATCATGAATCACTTCCGTAAGTTTCGTTACAATCTGTTCCTTTTCCATTGTCTGTACCCCCTTGGTATAAATTACTTTCTCGATGTCTCAAGTACTTTAATTTTACTATTATTGCGTCTGAAAAGCAAGAAAAAAAAGAGTGCGCATGCACTCCGTGTCGGATCCATTCACACTCTTTTCTCTGTTACGGCTAAATCTTAGTACTTTGTAACGTTCAGCTTTACGCCAGGACCCATTGTAGAAGCTACTACTAAGCTCTTAATGTACTGTCCCTTTGCTGCTGCAGGCTTAGCCTTAACAACTGCATCTATTAAAGTCTGGAAGTTGTCTGTTAACTGCTCCTCTGTGAAAGAAGCCTTTCCAATTGGCACGTGGATAATGTTTGACTTATCAAGTCTGTACTCAATCTTACCAGCCTTAATATCGTTGATTGCCTTTGTTACGTCCATAGTAACTGTACCAGCCTTTGGATTTGGCATCAAGCCTTTGGTCCAAGGACACGTCCAAGACGTCCAACAACACCCATCATATCTGGTGTAGCAACAACAACATCAAAATCCAACCAGCCTTCGTTCTGGATCTTTGGTACAAGCTCATCTCCACCTGCGTAATCAGCGCCTGCTGCAAGAGCCTCGTCTACCTTGTTACCCTTAGCAAATACGAGAACCTTTACAGTCTTACCTGTTCCGTGAGGAAGAACAACTGCACCACGAACCTGCTGGTCTGCATGACGACCATCTACGCCCAAACGGAAGTGAGCTTCGATTGTCTCATCAAACTTTGCGCTAGCTGTTTTCTTAACGAGTGCAACAGCCTCTTCTAAGTCATATGTTTTTGTCTTTTCAATAAGCTTTGCAGCTTCTGAATATCTCTTACCTGTTTTCATTCAAATAAACCTCCTGTAGTTTTTGCGGGAGCGACCCTCCTACGATTATTTCTTATTAGTCCTCAACTTCGATTCCCATAGAACGAGCTGTACCAGCGATCATGCTCATAGCAGCCTCAAGGCTTGCTGCATTCAGGTCTGGCATCTTCAGCTCAGCGATCTCCTGAACCTTAGCCTTAGAAATCTTTGCAACCTTTGTCTTGTTCGGTGCTGCAGATGCTGACTTAAGCCGCACGCCTTCTTAAGCAGTACTGCTGCCGGTGGAGTCTTAGTTACAAAGCTGAAACTCTTATCTGCATAAACTGTGATAACAACAGGGATGATCATATCGCCCTGATCAGCAGTTCTTGCGTTAAACTCCTTTGTGAACTGTACAATGTTTACACCGTGCTGTCCAAGTGCAGGACCAACAGGTGGTGCAGGTGTTGCCTTTCCTGCAGGAATCTGTAATTTAATATATCCTTCTACTTTCTTAGCCATTATAGCTACCTCCTAAACCTCTTACATCTTCTGGATATCTCCAAATCCAATCTCAACAGATGTAGCACGTCCGAAAATGTCAACGTCAATGGTTACGGTTCTCTTGCTCTCGTTAATTGCCTTAACAACAGCAACATTGCCTTCCCAAGCTCCGGTAATAACCTTGATCTGATCGCCAACTTCCACATCAATGTGAACCACTGGTGCCTCAGTCACGATACCCATCGCACGCATCTCGCGCTCTGTCAAAGGAACCGGCTTGGATTCCGGACCTACAAATCCTGTAACACCCCGTGTGTTACGAACTACATACCATGTAACATCGTTCATATACATATGAACCAGAACATAACCCGGAAACAACTTTCTCTGAACTGTCTTTTTCGCGCCTGTCTTTGTTGTCTCAATTACCTCCTGAACCGGTACGGTTACCTCAAGGATTTGCTCTTGAAGCTTTCTGTTTTCAACAGTCTTCTCGATATCATTTTTCACCTTGTTCTCATAACCTGAGTAGGTATGAGCTACATACCATCTTGCCTCACCATCGGTCGGAATTCCGCTTTCTGGTGTTCCAGATGTTGCAGCTTCGTTTTCGAATAGTTCTGACATACATTCACCTACCTAACCAACAATATAAGTTAAACCGATCTGTAACAGGTAATCCACACCTGCAATGATAAATCCGAGAATTACGGAAATCACGATTACAGCCGCAGACTGTCTCACGAGCTTGTCCTTTGTCGGCCAAGTGATCTTGCCGAACTCTGCTTTCAGCTCCTGAAACCAGCTTCTCTTCAAGGAAGGTGAAGAAGTCTCTTCTTTTTTTGACATAGACTACTCCTCCGATTACTTTGTTTCCTTGTGCATCGTGTGCTTCTTACAGAACTTACAATACTTCTTTGTTTCCATTCTGTCTGGATGCGTTTTCTTATCCTTTGTCATATTGTAATTACGCTGTTTACAATCCTGACATGCCAATGTAATTTTTACACGCACAACTGTCCACCTCCATATTTATTTTTTCACAGATGACATCTTAGAATCCTCTTTTTTCGTGCAAAAAAAAAGGACCTCTTCCATCGCAAGCTTTAGAATAACAAAACCTGCATATAAAGTCAAGGAAAAAGTTGAATTTTTACGATATTTATAATATATTTAATTATAACAAAACCATTATATTGGGAAAGGAGGCCTTCTTATATGAATATATCACAAGTGTACAATTATTTAAACCATGATCTTGTACCGAAGCGTCGCACACGCACGCACAAGGCTTCCGAACTCAAAGCGGTTTACAACAGTATTTCCAAATACAATCAGTCATCCCCGCTCTATCTGGTTTCCCTCTCGGAATCGAGACAGGAGCATATGATTGATATCAAGGAACAGGCGCTAACCCTGCGTGACATCACCGACCAATTGGCGAATCCAGACAGTGAGCTTTACACAAAGAAGCAGATCTTCACAGATAATCCAGATGCGGTATCTGTTCTTTCCGTGCACATGCGTCTGGCGAACTCCCGGATCATATGACTCTGCAGATCGACCAGCTTGCCAACGAGCAGGTAAATGTCGGCACTTACCTTGATTCCGACGGCACGGCACTTGCACCGGGCAGCTACAGCTTCTCCATGCAGACGATACATGGCAATCTCCCATTTACATTGTCTGTTTCCGGTGCTGATACAAACCTGTCTTTGCAGGAACAGCTTGCCGATCAGATCAACCGCAGGCATATTGATGTACGCGCTTCTATTATAAAGGAAGGAAATACGAGTGCACTTATGCTCGCTTCTGCGGATACAGGTACGCCAGAGACCGTTTCTTCCTTATATTTTACATTTGATAAAAAACAGGGTGCCGAAGTAGTTGATACTTTCGGACTCAATCAGATACAGACCTATCCGGAAAATGCGCGATTTTACATCAACGATCTGGTGCATTCCTCAACCTCCAATCATATCTCGATCAATCAAGTTGCGGAATTTGATTTTCATAAGGTCACAGATACACCAGTAAATGTGCAGTTCACACCGGACAAAAGCCTACTTGTTGATCAAATGACAAATTTCACTGATGCATACAATCAGTTAGTTACCCTCTCCGAGGAGGGCGAGCCAACCTCGATCGGAAGCCGCAACCTCTATCACGATATCTCTGGTATTGTCACACGTCATGAGGAACAGCTTGCCTCCATCGGCATTACCATTGGCGAGGATCATCGCATGCAGTTTGATGTTGCACAGGCAAACGGCATTTCGTACGATACATTAAATACACTGTTTGGAGAAAATTCCAGCCTTCGGGCAGATATCGGAAAGACAGTGAATCGTCTGACCTTAGATCCGCTCGCTTACATCGACCGCCTGATCGTGACATATCCGAACGCAAAAGAAAAACAGACCGCAACCTATACGCAGTCTGTTTACAGTGGTCTGATGTATAACAATTATGCATAATATTTTCTATTTAAAAAGCAGCACGCAGATGCCTGCAAGAATCAGCAAATGCAGCGGATAGAATATGTAAAATACCCATTTTAGTTTTAAGCCACGCTTCCCATTATAGAAGTGCACAATGCCAGCATCCGCAAGCGCACATAATTCTGACATGTTTAATACCGATAATACAATACAGGGAACTGCCATCTGCAGTTCCTTTTTTTGATTCCGGAATCCATACGCCGCACAGATTGCCAATACGCCAATCGCACCATAATCAGTATGCAACGCATATGCAAGTGCTGCCCCAAGCGCAGTCACACCAACGATCAGAATCGTTTTCAAAATCGTATCTATTTGCAGGACTCGCAGTCCCTCCAATACCGTCAGCACAATCATGCCGATTGCCAGTGTAAAGAATACATTCTGGCTGGTAAATTCCAATACATGCCCTTTCAAGATGCTATTCGTCGACAGATTCACTGCCAGATCAAACGGAATCTCCGAAATAATCGCAAAAAGCAGCAGTCGTCCAATATAGAGAAACCGGTTATGTGTATACTGAAATCCCTCTAGCAACAGAAAAATAAAAATGGGAAATGCCAATCTGCCAATGCCACGCAGAACATAATACAGGATAACCATCCCTGTCATACGCACATTTCCAAATGCATCAAAATTATCCGAATTTCGCTGGACAAGCTGTAACACAATGGTTGCCCCAATGTGATCAATCAGCATCGTGATCATAGCAATGATCTTGAGCGTACTACCTGTAATTCCCGTGCGTATAACTTCTGTTTTTTCTGCCTGCATCGTCTGTTCCAATCTACCAGTCTCCCTCTTATTTCATTGTGCGCACATTCGTCATCCTGTTCTGCGGCAGTTACGCTTTCATCTCCTGAAACACTCTGGCAGCCACTTCCGGAAGGTCACTGAACTTCTCGATTTCTGCAACTTCTGTATTGATCGTTCCAAATCCATATTTTGCGTGAATGAAGGTCGCCCCCGCCTGCATTGTCGCATCATAATCGCCCTGGATATCCCCGACATAGATGGTCTGCTCCAGACCATTTCGCTCCATCACAAGACGGATGTTATCCCCCTTGCTCTTCTCGTTATTTCCATAACATTCAATATCTTCAAAATACTGTCCAAAATTATAATAGTCCAGAAATGCCTCGATATAGCCACTCTGGCAGTTACTTACGATATACAGATGATACTGTTCTTTGAGTTTTTTCAGTGTATTCTCCAACTCCGGGTAAAGTTTTCCTCCGTTTCTGCGGAGATACTCATTCTCCCAGTCACCGCATTTTCCAACCAGAGATTTCTGTTCCGCCAAAGTAAGCTCCGGGAAAAAAATATCTCCTATCACGTCCATTGTTTTGCCCATCACCCGCTTGATATCCTGCTCGGTAACTGCCATATCTTTCTTATACTCGTTTTGAATCACCTGTGTCCATGATTTTGCGACTCCATCCGCAGAATCCCACAATGTGCCATCCATGTCAAATATGATACCCTGTTTCATCGTAAGTCTCCTTTATATTAAAATTTATACCTTATTTATTCCCAGAATTATTTTCTGCATACAACATGTACCATCCGCATGATCTGCATCATCGAATACCGCATGCCAAATATGTTTGTGCGTTACTGTGCCATGCTCTGTGTCTTCAACCGCCTGCTTATCCTACGACGCACAATCACAAAGCAGACCACGTGTGCGCAGATCGTGATGATCCAGCTTACCGGATAGGTCAGATACAGCGACTGCGGTGTATGGAACTGCTCGTATATGCGGAAAAATGTAAATATCCACAACAGTCGGAGTCCGCACGCACCAATCAGAGATACGATCGTCGGCATCACGGAATACCCAAGTCCGCGCAGTGAGCCAACCATGACATCCATAATACCACACAGCGCATAAACTGTACATATAATCTTCAGACGATTCATACCAGCCGCTTTCACAGCCGCACTTCTCGTATAAAATCCAAGCAGATCCGGTCCGAAGAATACCGCCAGATTGCCAAGCACCAGACCGGTCACGATCACGCATGCCTGTGCCGTAAATAAAATTTTATTCACACGCTCGTATTTGCCCGCGCCGACATTCTGGCTCGTGAAGCTGATCGTACCCTGATAAAATGAGTTCATCGATACATACACAAAGCCCTCGATATTGCTAGCCGCAGAATTCCCGGCAACGACCGTCGATCCAAAAGAATTGACGGACGACTGGATAATGACATTTGATATCGCAAAAATCACGCCCTGCAGACTCGCCGGGAGTCCGATCCGCAGAATCTCTGCAAACCGCTTCGGATGAATGCGAAGCTTTGATGGCGTCAGACGGATACTGCCCTTCTCCTTCATCATACAGCGGATGACCAGACTGGCAGAGATCGTCTCAGAAATAACCGTCGCCAGTGCAACACCTGCCACGCTCATACGGAACACGATTACAAAAAGCAGGTTCAGTCCAATATTGATAACACCTGCCGCCGACAGGTAGTAAAGTGGTCGTTTCGTATCTCCGACCGCACGCAGGATGGCACTGCCGAAGTTATATACCATCATGGATGTCATACCTATAAAATAAATGCGCAGATACGTTGTCGCAAGCGGAAGTACATCCTCTGGTGTCTGCATCCAGATCAGAATCTGTCTCGCTCCGATACAACCGATCACAGTCAGAATGATGCCGCTGAAAACACTCAAAAGCATCGCCGTATGTACGGTATCGCTGACATCTTCCTCTGCCTTCGCACCATAGAACCGCGCCACCAGTACATTTGCACCAATTGACAGTCCCAGGAAAAAGTTCGTCAACAGATTTGATGAGCGCTGTGTTGCTTCCGACTGCTGCAAGCGCCGTATCCCCTGCAAAGTTTCCAACAACGATGATATCAGCCGCATTGAATAAAAGCTGCAGCACGCTCGAACACATCAGTGGCAGCGTGAACGCCAGCAGCTTCGGCAGGATGGCACCGTTGCACATATCAATCTCATATTTTTTCTTACTTTTCGTCTCTCCGGACACGATGTTTCGCCTCCATTACTGTAGATTTCCATTCTCAATATTCGGCTTCAGGAAATTATCGTATGCATAATCCCACAACGTCTTCGAACCTTCCGGCGTGATCTCGTTGCGCTTCATTACCTGTTCCGCACGCACGCCCCGGTCTTTCCAGTCAAAGCCACCTGTACTTGCAGTGAGCATCATCGGCTGCAGGTTATCCATCGCGCGTGCAAACTTCGCTTCCGGCGTCTCCTTCGCCTCGAACTCCAGCCAGATATCATACAGTTTCTTCGCCTGATCCGCTGGAAGCAGATTGTAGATGCGGTCTGCCGCTTTCTTCTCCCGCGCTTCCTGCGTCTTCTTGCCTTCCTCATCATAGGCGTAAGTGTCTCCCGCATCGATTTCCACCAGATCGTGGATTAAGAGCATCGTGACTGTCCGCAGCACGTCAATCTTCTCATTTGCATATTCGGAAAGCAGAATCGTCATAATTGCCATATGCCATGCGTGTTCTGCATCATTTTCCCGACGTTTTCCATCAGTTAACTTCGTCATCCGGGTAATGAATTTCTCCTTGTCGATCTCCCGGATGAAATCCATCTGTTTGTCTAATCGTTCGTTCATTTTACGTTCACTCCATTTTTATATAAATGAAAAACATGGCTGGACTTTCGCTCCCTCCATGTTTTTATTTTCGCTTTATGATTCTTTGGTTCTTCCGCTTGTGAACAGCACAACTGCTGCAATCAGATCAATAATACCCTCTGCCAGATAAAACCAATGATGTCCCTGAATATTCGATGATATGTATCACGCTCATCAACGCCAGATACGCGCCGGTCACATAATTCATATATGGCACGCCCTTGATGATCAGGAATGCGAGTACACCACTGATTAGCAGCGTCACAATATTTCCAACCGAAAATCCCAATATCAGATTGACAATTCCCTTTACGATCATGTATGCCCCGATCAGAGACATCCACTTTCCGCCTGTCTGTTCCATATCTACACCTCATTTATTTGCTTTTCAACAATACTTCTCTATGAGTGTAACACTTTGATTGGAATAACTCAAATGTTTTCTGTTAAATCTGTCTATGCTTACCACATACCCTCAAACATATTTATGTATGCACAAACGTCAGGATAAACTGCGTATAGCAGCCAAGCTCGCTTCGTACCGAGATCTTACCACCCATGCCCTCGACGATGGATTTCGTCAGGGAAAGACCGATTCCGACACTGTTCGGATTGACCTCTTTGTTGATACGATAGAAACGTTTGAAAATATTTTTCAGTTCAGACTCCGCGATGCCGCAGCCCTCATCCTTCACATAAATGCGCGTGTACATCGGATTGTCTTCCGTCCAGATATGGATCGTCGTCTGCTCGCCGGAATAGTCCGATGCATTTTTCAACAGATTGATGATTGCTTCGGTCAGCCAGTCTCCATCGCAGACAAGCATCTGTTTCTCGTCGATCTGCACATCAATCTGCTGCCCGCGTTTCTCCGTCAGATATGCGACGCTCTCCTTCGCCTGCGCCACAATCGCATATAGACTGCACGGATGCTTCTCAAACTGAATGGCGCCCGCCTCGATACGCGCAAGTTTCAACATGGACAGCACCATCCATTCCATACGGCTGACCTGATTTTTTGATTCCAAAAGCATCTGCTTCTGTTTGTCAACATCTGGCACGCGTCCATCATACAGCAGATCTAAAAATACCGTGAGCGACGCAAGCGGTGTTTTCAGCTGATGGGAAATATCCGACATAATATCCCTCAGAAAGATCTTCTCCTCTTGCTCCTTGCGGTTACTCTCCTTTAACGCCTGCACCAGCTTGTACAGATTCGTATATAATTCTCCAAGTTCGCCCTGCTTATATGGTTCTGCCGGAACCTGTTCCGGTGCTTCGAGAATCTGGTTCATAATATCTACGATTGCCCGTAGCTCCCGGCTCATAGTACCGATTGAACGACGCCCTGCCACGTAAGCACTTCCAAGCAGCAGACAGCCAAGCAACAATGTCACCCACAACTGCCAGCCACGCAGCCACAAAACCAATGCAGCAAAAACAACGTAGACAAGGTACGCAATTCCGCCGTATATGAAAAATCGTTTATGAAATTGTTGTAGTTCATAACTTTTTGCCTGCATATTTATATTTTTACAATCGCTTCCGAACCGATAGCCCACGTTATTTGTGCATCGCTATCACTTCCGGAACCGGTACCCCATTCCACGCACAGTCTCAATATAAGCTCCATCTTCCCCTAATTTCTGTCGAAGCCGTTTGATATAGACCGAAAGTGTATTGTCCTCGAAAAACTCTCCATCAATATCATAGAGCTGTTCCATGATCGCACTCCGACTGATCACCTGTCCACGATGCTGCAATAAAAACCGCAGCAAACGCAGCTCGCTCGTCGTACAATCAAGCTTCTCCCCATGCTGTGTGAGAACAAATGCTTCCCCATCGAAGATTGTATTTCCAAACGTCACAACACGATTGCTATTTTCTTGGCTCGTCTGCTGTGCCTGCGTATAACGCCGAATATTCACTGCTACCCGCGCCAGCAATTCCTTCACGCGATACGGTTTCGTCACATAATCATCCGCCCCAAGCTCCAGCCCTTGAACAATATTTGCTTCCTCTGCAACCGCCGTCAGAAATATAATCGGGACATCGCTGTTCTTCTCCCGAAGTTCCTTGCAAAACTCAAATCCAGTTCCATCCGGCAGCATCACATCCAACAGCACAAGGTCGATGCTATCGTCGAATTTCTCACGCGCCTGTGCCAGATTTCCTGCGGTTGTCACCGCATAGCCTTCCGAAGTAAGCGCATATTCCGTTCCCATTGCGAGGGCAAAATCGTCCTCCACCATCAATATCTTATGTGCCATAATCCCAGATTCCTTCTATATTACTTGGTATTCTTACGCTTATTATACCATCAATATGAAAAAGACGCACCACCATTTCAGATGATACGTCACATCTCTTATTTATCAATCTCTCCGCATCGCTGTAAGCGGTGAAAGCTTTGCCGCCCATCGTGATGGAAAATAACCTGCAATTGTTCCAAGCAGCATCGCCATTCCGACTGCTGATAATGCAAGTTTTGGCGTAATCACAGCAATCTTCGTACCTGCTTCTAAAAGCAATGCAGATACTGCGATTCGGTTGATAATCTTCCCAAAAAGCAGTGACAATACCACGCCACACGCACCACCAACAAGTCCGTAGATACCTGCTTCCAGCAAGATCATTGCCATCAATTCCCGCTTCTCACAGCCGAGTACCTTCAAGGTTCCAATCTCCGCAACCCGGTCATAAACAGCGGTTGTCATTGTGTTGCTGATACCGATTGCCGCAACAAGGAACGAAATAAGTCCGATGCCACCCAGCAACAACTCCAGCATTCGTACTGTACGCATCGCTGTATCACGGTACTCCTTCATATTCGTTGTCTGATATCCCATATCCTGTAATTTCTTGACAACAAACTCAACGTCTTCCATCTTACCGACTTCGACAACCACGCTTGAATACACCCACGAGGTGTATGCATTTCCGTTCTTGTCGAGTGGCTGTCCAAGCACATTTCCCTGTGCTGCATGTTTCTTCAGATATGCGCGCAGCACATCAATATCGCAATAAATGCTCTGCGACTGCTCACTGAACTCGTCTGCGTCCCCCTGCATCACTCCCGCGATCGTCAGCCGATCTGTGATTTCATTTTCATCAAGTCCCAGTGAAACCTTCGCCTTCTCGCCAATCCATGCGTTCAGGTCGCCTTTTCCGTCTTGGTAGCTGGTCATAGATCCTTCGTGGAAGAACATGTAACCCATCGCATTTCCGATCACCAGCTCTGGTTTCCGCGCATGCTCCGACAGGCTGGATGTATCGGTCAGCGCGATTGCGGATAACTGCTCCGATGGGATACCAACCAGATTCGTATACGCGGTATATTGACCGACCTGAATATTCGTAAATACTTCATAGCGCGGATAGACATTCGCAACCTTGTCGAGCTTTGCAAGCTTCTCTATGGTATGGTCGGTCAGAAGCATTTTCTTGTTCTGGTTGTTCTCCGGTGTCTGCACGGTGATCTGCCGAATCGAAGCATCATCACCATAGCCTTGCAGGAGTTCCCGCTTCAAGCCCATTCCGAGCGACAGCAAAGAGACAACTGCTACCACACCGATCATCACGCCAAGGAGAGTCAGGATGGTTCGCACCCTTCTACGCTTGATATTTTGAATTGTTAAATGCATGATAAATTTCATGGATTCCTCCTTTTCGCAAATCCATATAGTTTATCGTGAGTTGTTCAGAAATACAATTCTATGCAGACACGCTCTCGCTCACTTCATCACGCAATGGTACTAAACTCACGTCAAACAAGTTTGCCGTTCGCTAAGTGCCAGCGTGCTTCAATGGTCTGCTTTAGAATATGTATTTCTGAACAACTCAATTTACACTTTTGGGGATTTGCGATTTCTCCATTTCACCTTATCGTGAACGTTTTTTGTTAATAGTTACACCCACGAATACACCGACTGCAAGCACGCAGGCGCAAATCAGGAGAATCTGCCATGTGACAGGTCCGGTCTTCTCCGGTGCTTCCTTCAAGACCTCCAGATCTTCGTAATCGACCGTCTCAATGTAGAAGGATACATCCACTTTTTCTTCGTGCTTATTGCCATTCCGGTCTTCGTAGGTCACAATGATCCAATCCTCCGGTTTTGCCATCTCTTCAAAATCAGTTACCATGACTGCCTTTGCCAGAAGATCTACGTTGCCGCTTTTTCCTGTGTCAATATTGCCGATGTATGTCTCCTGCTTCTCCACGTGTTTTCCTTCCACGCGGGCATTTACATTGTAGAGCATGCCCTCGCCGAGGTTGTTGACCTGCGCGGTAATCTCCACTTCGTCGCCGACCTTCGCATCATCTGTCATCACATCTGTCACAGATACGCGCTGCTTCAGATACACTGGCAGATACAACGTATCCTCCATCTCAAATGCCTCGCCGGAAGTATTCTCGTACTCCATCTTCACAGAAAGCTTGTACGTTTTCTCTGCAAGTCCCGCTGCCGCCTGCATGGAAAATGTCTGCTCACTGGTTTCATTTCCAGCAATCTCTGCCACATAAGCACTTCCTGTTCCAGAAACCGGGATGATCTCGCCACCTTCCGAAGCGACTGTCACTTTCATGTTTCTGACCTTGTTCTTGGAAGTATTCTGAATCTCTAATGTCAGATCAAAGCTGTCACCGGAATAGATTGTCTTTGCTGATACTTTATAATTGGAAACCAGTACTTTCGGTGTCGCCGCCTGCGCGGAATACGGACATACAGTTGCAGCTACACTCAAAACCACCAGAATAGCAAGGATAATCTCTCTTAAATAGTGATTTCTTCTTTGATGTTTGCTTTGTTGATTTTTCCATCCTGACTTATTTGCATCATTTTCTCTCCTTTAATTCTGCCCTGTTTTTCCCTGTCTTTTAGGCATCTCACAAAGTTCTCTTCACCTATCTAAGTCCGTCTTTCTAACAACCTATCGTTTCCCGCTCACTCCTCAGTCAGCTTACCATCTGTGATCCGCACGATGCGGTCTGCCTCTCTGGCAAGATCGATGTTATGTGTGATTAGCACAAGTGTCTGATTCAGCTTCTTTACCGAGTCCTGCAGCAACGCCATAACTTCATTTCCATTTGTAGAATCAAGCGCTCCGGTCGGCTCATCGGCTAGGATCAGAGACGGGCGGTTTGCAAGTGCCCGCGCGATTGCCGCACGCTGCTGCTGTCCACCAGACAACTGATTCGGCAGATGCTTCCGTCTATCCTTCAAGCCAAGCATCTCAATGATATGATCGATGTACTCCCGATCTGGTTTCTTGTGATCCAACAGAATCGGCATCTGAATATTCTCCTCCACAGTCAGAACTGGAATCAGATGATACGACTGAAATACAAATCCGATTTTTCTCCGGCGGAACACCGACATTTCCTCATCCTTCAATGTTGTGATATCCCGGTCGTCCACGATTACTTTTCCATTCGTAACCGTGTCGACACCGCCCATGACATGCAGCAGTGTGGACTTGCCGGAGCCAGACGCTCCGACCACTGCCAGACTTCTCCTTTTTGCACGGTCAGATTCACATCATCGAGCGCCCAAACCCGTGTGTCTCCGCTTCCATATATCTTCGTGACATGTTCCATCTTTACAATATCCATGTTAATTTCCCTCCTGATATCTTTATTTTTGATATTTTATTTCTTTCTGTTGGAGCAATTCTTCTTTTTTCTGTTTCTTTACTCCTACCTGTTTTTCTCTTTTTTTCTTTCTGTTGGAGCAAATATTCTGTTTTTCAACTTTTCCCCCAATCCAGCCTGCTTCTCCCTTCTTGGCTTTGGGGGATTTTCCTCTATTTTGGCTTTTTGCCCAATCCAACTTACATCTCTCTTCTCTTCGTTGGAGGATTTCCCTCTATTTTGGCTTTTCCCCCCAATCCAGCTTGCTTCTTTCTTCTTCCTGTTGGAGCAAATATTCTGTTTTTCAACTTTTCCCCCAATTCAGCTTGCTTCTTTCTTCTTTGCATTGGGGGATTTTCCTCTATTTTGGCTTTTTGCCCCAATTCAGTCCCAATCCTGTCTAAATCCAGCTTCAACCAAACTCCAAATCAATCTCCGGCTGCGTTCAGATCATCCGCGATCTGGTTTGACATCCGCTTCATCGGTATATAGATGGATCCACACATTACAAGTACAGATAGTACAAATCCAATTACCGCACCGATAATCGGGAAGGTCAGCTTCACCATGAACAGCACCAGCGCTGCTTTCGCAAGCGGCATCATAACTGCAAATCCAAGCACATCACCAACCACATTCGCACAGATAACAGAGATCACACCTTCGAGCATTACCATCTTCCGAAGCTCCCGCACCGATACGCCGATTGCGCGAAGCTGTGCGAATTCCTGCCGCCGCAGATAAAGATTGCTCGCTGTCGTATTGATGATATTCAGAGAACTCACACATAAAATCACAATCACAAATGCAAGAATATATTTGATTGCGCTGATGGATGTACTAAACAATGCCCCGGAATAAATGGCATCCGGATACGAGTAATCTCCCATTGAGTTATCCAGCACGTTCACCAGCTTCGATGTCAGCGAAGCGGAGATATTGTCCGAACGAAGCTACATTTCACACCTGTGGAATCCGATTTTTCAAGTCCGGTCATCCGGAAATAATTTGCCAGTGGTACAATACACTTTACAAATCCTTTTGACTGCAATTTGTCCTTATCTATCCGGACAATGCCCTGAATCTCATATACCTTCTTGTCATTCCCCCACGAAAGCTTAATCGTGTCACCAAGCTTATAATCCGTCGCCGGATATTCCACCGTTGATGCAATCAGATCAATCGCATCATAGGATTCATCATCCATGCCTTCATCCAACGTTGCTTCCACATTCTGTACAAGCACAATTCCGTTCTCATCGACATCCAGCGTTCCTTCGACCAGATACGATGCATATTCCTGATACTCGTCCTCTCCGTATCCAATCACGCTCACACGGTCCACCGGTGATGCACTGTCTTTATATTTCTCACCTGTTTCCAACCGTTCAACGATCTGCCCCTCCAACGTTTCCTGCCGGAAATCCTCTGTGAAATGTGTCCGGAATTCTTCGAAGTCCGCAGCCTTCATAGTCGCTGCATATACTGCTTTCACGTCCTTCACTTCTTTGTTCTGTGCAATGTCTGTGAGTGTCTCTTCGTTTGGGAGTACTGATTTCACTGCATCTATGGTCTCTTCATCATTTGCCTCGTTGAAGAAATACACCTGATACTCTCCGTAAGAAGGTGCAATCTGCTTCTGCATCTGTACAAACGAAGTGAAGATTGTCGCGATCGTGATAAATGCCGCGATTGATAACGCAAATGTTGCAATCGTCTTTAAGAACCGACGCTTATTGCTCATCAGATTCTTGTATGCATAATCGCCCTGCACGCCGAAGATCTTTCCGAAAATGCTTTGCTTACGTGCCTTAACCTTCCGTGTTCCGCTTGTCTGCCCGCGCACCGCCTCGATCGGCGAAATCTTCTTTACGAGTTTTCCATTCTCATCCATAACGAAGAACAGATCTCCGATAAAGACAATCAGCACATACAGAAATGGAAGCACATGCGGGCGAACCTTGATATTCATGAATAAGCCAACCAGATATGCAATTGGGATTCCGATCACGACTCCACCAAGGATTCCAAGCAGCTCCTGCATGCATCCCATTCGGAATATCACACTTTTTAACTGTCCCTGTGTTGCTCCGATACAACGCAGGATTCCATAATCTTTGATCTGTTCCATCGTATTCAACTGGATCGTTGTCCGGATGATTCCGACGCCGATGACTGCGATCACGAACGACAAAAGCAGGAACATCAGAAGAATAATGTATGTATCATTTCCGGTGTCGCCCTGCAGATAGTAGGATGCGAGCTGTTGGTTTAATTGCGCCTTCACACCGTAGGTCTGCTCGATCGTTTCCATATTCGCGTCCAACCGGTAAGGATTTTTCACATTAATGTAGATTGCATTTTCAATATAGGAGTTCGAATAATAATCGTAGTATTTTCCACGATACGCCGTCTTCACGAAGTCCTGTTTGAGCAATGCCGAGACATCCTGATTTTGCTCCGGCAGAAGCACGATCTCGTAATCTGCCTGCTTGCGAAGTGCATCGCGGGTATTGATGAAGTTACTGAAATACAAGGTTAATATCACGAACAGAATTCCTGACGCTAAAGCGACACCTAAGATGGTCAGGATGGTTCGCTTCTTCTGAAACTTTAGATATTTGATTGAAAGTTTGGTGTAGTTTTCCATATCGCTCCCCCGTAGTTTGTATTTATTCAAATAATTGCAAAACATAAAATTTATTAACATATATTTTTATCTGGTTCATTCTATATACAATGTATTGGAGCTAAGAAGTTCTAAATGTTCTAATCTACATATTCGCAAGCTACGCACCACCGCCAATTCGCCATCCATGGCTCAGTGTCGGTTTGTTTGGACATCGTGTCCAAACATGGCTTGCATATTTATAGAACATTAAGAACTTCTAAACTCCAAACATATCGTATATGTAGAATGAATCCAGATAAAAATATATGACCCAAGTAATTGTATATGTTTTGCAATTATCTGATGAATATATCTACACTATATCAGACATATATTACGGGGGCGTGACAAACTAAGTGACAGTTTTGTCACTTTCAAGCTTTATAACAAAAACGCTGTATACATTCCTGCATACAGCGTTTTCAACTTCCACATATTTTTCCGTATAACAATTCAAACTACTGCCGGATATCTACATATCCATACAGCAATGCCGATTGACGAAATTGTGTATAGTCGTCATTTCCGGAGAAAAGATCAAGATACAGATACGGCAGCTCATCCTCCGTTACAAGGAATGCCAAAGTGACCGTTCTTGTTTCACCCGGCTGAACCCGGATCAGATGATTTTTCTCCTCTGCACTTTTTCCGTTATAGTAATAAAGCGGTACATTGGAAATACGATAATTCTGTCCATAGTAACTATCATAATCCACATCATCCTTCGCATAGACGTCAACCGTTTCATAGCCATCTCCGGTTTCCTTCGCCCAGAGCAGGCCGCATTGGAACATGGTATCTCCGGTCTGTTGGTCACTCGTGTTCGTATACGCAACCTCGATATAAAGGATCTTTTCCTTTACTTCCTTCGTCTCTACAACCTCATCTAATTGATCTATACCATTCCCACATTTCTCATAGGCGATCACATTGTTGAGCAACTTTCCTTCCGCATCCGTTTTGACCGGATCGAGCGCATAGGCTGCATCAATCGCATCCGGGGAATCCAGTAATTCCACCTTGGATACCTTTGCCGTCAGGGAAGACTGCGGTACATTGAAGCTATCTCCGACCTGATGCATATGTTCTTCCATTGATCTTTCGAAGTTTCCGTAAATCTGTTCTTCTTGCCAGCGTTTTCGTCTGCCTCATAAACAGGCGCTGCGGCAGTTGCTTCCTCCTGCCCTGTATATTCTTCCGCCACGATTCTGCGTTTTGCCTCCGGATCATCGGTTGCGGTAAGCTTCAATCCTTTTACAATATCTATGGCAGTATCAAGTTCGGTATCGTCATACACAAACATTCCTAACAGATAATTGTTTTCATATGTGACATACAGCTCATACTGAATCTGTCGTCTGGCTGATTCCAGAACCTGTCTTTCTATCACAATTGCCTGTCGGCCATCGATATCCAGTTCTTTGGTGGAAATAACATGTGTTTGATCAAAGGAAACCTGCTGATCCGCCGGCATTTTCAAAAATGTAAACGAAACGCCTCCCATATATGGTGTATCCTTTTTATAAACTGAAACTTTTTTCACATAATTATTTCCATCTGCATAAATATCATCCAACCCATCTACCGTCATACCTTCCGGTACGTAGGAAACATCCAACGTATACAGTGCATTCTGATTCACTTCCGCGTCGGTATCCGTCGCATCGGTATTGGTTGCCTCTCCATAGATCAATGTAGAGCCATATTTCCCCTGCTGCTCCAGATGCATTTTGTATAACTTTGTAGCCGCCAGTGTGGTTCCTCCGCCCACGCAGGCAAAAGCAAGAATCGCGGCTGCAACTCTCCACATTTTCTTACCGTAACGCTGTTTTTTCTTCAACTGCTGTTCGACCGTCTCCTCGATCATATCCCGGATATAATCCGGCATTTGCAGACACTCTGATTTCATCTCATTGATTTTATTTCTATCAATATCCATAACACATTACCTCCTTTACCCGTTTCAATCATCCCGGTGTTCTGACCTTCATGCCGATTTTGCCTTTAATATTCCTCGCAAATGCTCCCTTGCCCGCACCAGACGTTTCTTGACTGCCGATTCGGTAGACTCGAGGCATTGCGCGATTTCCCGAATGCTGTACTCCTCAAAATAATACAAAATAATGCAGGTCCGTTCATTCTCCTTCAGCCGCATGATGCTTTCATACAATTCCGAATACTGTCCGTACCCACGTATGTATTCCGCTTCCCGGCCTTCTTCCTGATATTCCTCCCAAGTTACGACCTTCTTATTCTCTCGTATGACCTGATGACATTCGTTGATCAGAATTCTTATAAACCATGTTTTCGCATACTTATCATTGCGCAGGCTGTACAGATTCTCAAATGCATGCACGATCGCATTTTGAATCGCGTCAGCACAATCCGCATCATTGCATAAGTAGCTTTTGGCGATCCGGTACCAGCTTTCCTGGTTCGAAATCACAAGTTCACCAAAGGCTTCTTTCTTCATGTGTTTCACTCCCTTCCCTCCGGAGTTTTATATTCTGTATGTCCATACACCTATTAGATGATTTAGGGCACGGAAAAGTCCCATGTTTATTCTTTTTCCAGTAAATGTTTATATGTGCTGTCGATACTGAGCGCGCCGATCGGTGCTGTAATCACGATTGCCATGACCGCAACGGAAAGCACAAGTGTACCGCAGGAAAGCCCGGCTGCCAGAGGAACTGACCCAATCGCCGCCTGCACAGTAGCCTTCGGAAGATACGCAATGATACAGAATAGCCGTTCCTTCCATGTAAGCTTCGTACCAAGCATGCAGATGCAGACACCGACTGCGCGGAACAGCAGCGCTGCCCCAATCATCAAAAGCGCCATTGCCCCAGCCTTTGCCATATACCGGATATCAACTGCCGCTCCAACCAGCACGAACAGGATTACCTCTGCGGCAATCCACAGCTTACCGAATTTCTCTGACAACCGTTTCGACACAAATGTCGTGCTCTTCACCTTAAGCATACATGCCATACTGACAACTGCCAGAAGTCCGGACACTGCCACATATGCAGACACCCACTCCTCGATTGCAAGCAGCAGACACGACATACCTAAGATCACAATCAGCTTCGTTGAGTTACGAACGCAGTGATTCTTCTTATACGCAAGCTCGAAGAACCGGTACAGCAGATAGCCGACGATACAACCGAGTACGATTCCTAACACGATTGAGATCGGGATATTGATAAAATCCTTCGCATTTGCATGTCCGCCCTGTGCCATCTGCAAAAATGTTGTAAATAACACGATCACGAAGATATCGTCGCACGATGCCCCCGCCAGTATCATCTGTGGGATACCTTTCTTCGTTCCATAGCCTTCCTCCATGAGTTTCACCATACGCGGTACAACGACGGCTGGGGAGACCGCACCCATGACGGCACCCATAACGGCTGCCTCGACACGTGTCACGCCGAGGATCATCGCGCAAACAGAATATACCCACAGATTTCAAACGATGCCGGCACAAACGACATCAGGATTGCCGGGCGTCCCACCTTCTTTAAATCCGAGAGGTTCAACGACAATCCTGCCTTGAGCAGAATGATGATAAGCGCTAATTTCCGCAGATCTGCGGAGATTCCCAGGATTGATGGGGACAACAGATCCAGCACATACGGACCGAGTACGATTCCTGTCGCCAGCATGCCGATGATGCCCGGCAGGCGGATCTGTTTACAGATGGCGGACATGGCAAGTCCGACCAGAAAGATAAGTGCAAGTGATGTTAACATGTTTTTTCCTCCTTTTAAGCTCAAAAAAAGCTGACACCTTCTGCGATCAATATCGTAGAAGTCATCAGCTTTATAAGCAGTTCCGGTTACCCGAGGGAGAACTTCATTCCCTTTTTCTGTATGTAACTATACGCCCGTATCACCGGTCTGTCAATCCCGAAGTTTCATCACTTTGTTTCAAACACCAGACGCATGCTGTCGCTCCCTGAAATCACGATCGTCATCTGTTTTCCGGAAATCGTAGCTTCCATCGTTTTGCTCGAATCACTGTAATGCAGGATGTATTTTTCACCTGATTTTTCCAGTGTTCCCGTGTGCGCTTTTCCATTGTTTGTAAATGTAAAATTCGTTCCATCCGTACACGAAAACTGTGGTGCCTTTGCATCCCGGTTTGAATCATCATACGTCATAGACTTCCCATTTACTGTCATTTCGACAATTGACCACGCAGATGTAATCTTCGCATTTTGGGGACCCGCACCTCCACATGCTGCAAGACACAACGCCATCGCAACAACCATTACAACACATAATACCCTTCTCTTCATCTCATTTCCTCCCCTGTTACTTTATTTTTCTTAATATAACATAGCAAGATTATATATTGCAAGCAATCTCATGTTAACTATATGCAAATCATTCATGTGCAAACAAGATTATGAAATCTCCCGCAGCGCCTTCTTAAACTGGAACGAAAACAGGATTGATGTAAATGTTACCGCCAGCACATCCGCGATCGGCTCCGCCAGATAAACAGCCATCGTCTTATCTGCTGTAATGATATGCGGCAGAATGAAAATAAGCGGGAGCAGGAGCACAAATTTACGCATAATCGCAACAAGAATGGATGCCGGTGCATTTCCCAGTGCATTGAATGTCATCTGGCAGGCAATCTGGATCCCGAACATGAATAATGCTGCCAGATAATAACGGAGCGCATCCTTGGTAAATGCAATCAAGGCTGCATCCGTCGTAAAAATCGACGCGAAAACCTTCGGGAAGCACATGATAAACAACCACAGAATCGTGGAATATAGCAGACTAACCTTCAGCAGTAATTTAAATGCAGCCCGGACTCTGGATGCATTTTTCGCACCATAATTGTAGCTGATGATCGGCTGGGCGCCCTGTCCCAAGCCCTGCAGAGGAAGCATCGCAAACTGCATCACACTTGTTAAGATCGTCATCGCACCGACTGCGATATCCCCACCGTATTTCAGGAGAGACGAATTAAAGCATACCGATATAATACTCTCGCTGCCCTGCATAATAAAGATTGCAGAGCCGAGTGCCAGACACGGAAGAATATACGCTGCCTTCAATCCCATGTTTTTGCCGCGGATACGGAGCGTTGTCCGCTTCCCGAACAGAAAGCTTATTACCCAGATGCAGGAGCAGCATTGGGAAATCACTGTCGCAAGTGCAGCTCCCCGGACACCCATATGAAGGCCGAAGATAAAGATTGGATCCAATATAATGTTCGCGATTGCACCGATCAATACAGAGAGCATGCCTTCCTTCGCAAAACCCTGCGCTGTGATAAATGCATTCATGCCGAGGGTAAGCTGTACAAAGATCGTTCCGAGTGCATAGATATTCATATAGGATGCCGCGTACTCAATCGTGTTTGCACTTGCTCCAAAAGCGAGCAGGAAATCCCGGTTCCAGATCAGCAAAACTACCGTCAGAATAATGGATAAGAGTATCTGCATCGTAAAACAATTGGCAAGTATCTTCTCCGCATCGTCTTTCTTATTTTTACCCATAAAGATTGTCGCACGAGGTGCGCCGCCATTTCCAACTAATGCCGCAAAGGCAGTTATAATCATGATCAGCGGCATGCAGACGCCCACGCCGGTCAGTGCCATCGCCCCCGTATCCGGAATATGTCCGATATAGATACGGTCAACAATGTTATATAACATGTTAATCAACTGTGCGGCGATTGTCGCAGTGCCAGCTTCGCAAGCAGCTTGCCGATTGGCTCTGTCGCTAAAAATGTACGGTCGGATTGTACGGACACGGATACAGCATTTGATTCCTCGTTTTCATTTTGTTGTTTCATTTCTTTTCCTCATTTCTACTATATAATTGATGATTTTCCGTTATTTCAAATGTGACATTACATTTTGATACAGTCGCGCATTGTATGCTGCAAAATTCTTCTTTTCATCCTCCGAAAATCCTGCAAAGATACATGATACAAGTGCTTCCTGCTTTTCCTCAATGGCATGGACAATATCGTTTGTCTGTTCCGTGAGTTTCAGGTGTACGATCCGCTTGTCATCCGAATCTGTATATCGTATCAGATATCCTTTTTTTCTCCAGAGTATCGACCGCCGCAGACACATTTCCCCGCTGTAGCATTCGGAATTCCACGATATCCCGCGCAGAATCATAGGAAGGGTTATTATACAGAAACGTTAGAATAATAATCTCGATGCGGCTAAGATTAAACTCATACCGCACACTTTCCAGATATTTCTCCTGTAGTTTCATCAGACATTTCGTCATGTCAAAGACATTGGATGGCGTCTGAAGTTTCATTTCTCGATTCCTTCTTTCAATTAGTTCTTTTTAGAACTATTATAATAGTAAAAAAGAAATAGTCAACCACTATTTTGGAAATAAAAAGAGCCGTCGCCACATATTAAGCAACAGCCCTTTCTCATATATAATGGCTATTTTTCCTTACTGCATACATGCTCCACAATCACACGTACAGCCGCATACAATACGCCGACAATCGGCCATACGATCCCAGCATCTTTCCAATCGTTCGTGATAAAGCTGATACCAAGAAAAATCGCTGTTGAACCAAGCCAATACGCAAGTGAAAATGCGCCCATCTTGTCGCTGATTTTCTTTTTTGCCCTTGTATAATCGCCTTCTTCAAGAAGTTTCTCCATGGCAGCCATCTGCGTTCCTCCCAGCACAAAGAAATATACACCACAAGAAATCAGAAACAGCATAATCCCTACCATACATACAATCGGGAAGTCCCGATCACCGAATATAGCTATACCGCCAAAGAGCGGAATCACAGAGAAAATGCACAATATAACACCAATCACATTGTAACGGACATATCGCTCATGGAACTGTTCTTTGCGTTCCTTCACCATTCCTGTCACACCATATTCTGTCTCGAAGCATTTTGTCTCTAAGAATTCAAATTTCTTCTGTTTCATATCGGTACATACAAAATTGCAACCGCAATTCCAACCAGTATGAACATCACACACATTCCAACTCCACCTGCAAAGTCTTCTCCGATTCCAAACACTTCCACTTCGCTGGCTGCCCCTAACACGATCAGGCAGATTGGTGATATCACGCAGAGCCATGTTGCAAATGCGATTCTTTTTGCAGCCTCTTTTATGATCTGCAAAAATTCACTTGCCATTTCCATTGTCACTTTATACTGTGGTTTGTCTTCTTCATAAGAATCCTCCCCAGTATAAATCTCCTCTTCCATCTCATCTTTAATGAGATAGTCCGTCGTCACACCAAAGATCTGACTAAGCTTCAATATTTTATCTAAATCCGGAACTGCCTGTGCCCCTTCATATTTGGAAATGGATTGTCGGCTGACTCCTAATTTATGTGCCAGTTCTTCCTGAGACCAACCATTCTTTTTTCTCAAGTTAATAATCTTATCCGCTAATATCATAAGCGCCTCCTCCTGCCATCCGCATGGCATATTTGATGTTCTTATCGTACGAATTTTCTCCGTTACACACAAGAAAGCCGCACGGGACAATTTGTCAACCGATGGTTGCAACCCCTGATTTTTAGCCATTTTTTATGCGCGAACTAGAAAATCCGCAGAAACACCATATAACAGACTGTCCCAAGAAGGATGCTCAAAAATGTATTGTGCTTCCATTTGTAACTGACTGCCACGCCCAAGCCAATAAGTGCCGGCTTGTGACTCGTCGCAATATTTTTCTCTTTTGTTTGCTCATCTTAACTATTGATTCCTTTATGTTTATTTGTCGTGCGTCAAATAGATTCCATTCCTAAGTATATTTATTTTTATATCGCGCGTCAAATAAAAAAGCAGATACCTTATGATATCTGCTCTTCTAACTCTACCACCCCAGATCCAGCAGCCAGCTCTGTAACCTGCGTTCGCGGTCTGCCTCCGATAAATTCTCATCCTCCGGGGCTTTGTATTCCCCTTTGATTGTTCCATCCAATATATATAAGACTCTCTTGCAGCGGGATGCAACCTTGGCATCATGTGTTACCATCATAATCGTTGTTCCTTCGCGATTCAGCTTCCCAAGTGCATCCATAACCTCTGTTGATGCAGCCCGGTTCAATGCACCGGTCGGTTCATCTGCAAAAAGAAGCTTCGGATGATTCACCATACTTCTGCAGATACACGCCCGCTGCAGTTGTCCCCCGGAAACCTCATTGATATCATTGTCTGCAACCTCTATGATTGACAGTTTCCGCATCAATTCTTCCGCAAATGCAACCTTCTCGGCACGCGACCGCTCATCCTTTTTACTCTCCATTGCCGGAAGCAGAATGTTATCCAATATTGTCAGATTCTTCATCATATACATCTGCTGGAAGATAAATCCCATCTCATCCAGCCGCACCTTCGCAAGCTCCGTCTGTGACAGTTTCGCAATATCCCTGCCTGCAAAGCAAACCGTTCCGCTTGTCGGCACATCCATACCCGATACCGAATAAAGCAGTGTCGACTTTCCGGAACCAGAAGGTCCCATGATTGCTACCATATCGCCCTCTTCCACTTCAAAGTTCACATTTCGAAGAACGTTATTCTGCCGCTTGTCAATCACATATGTTTTGCACAAATCTTTTACTTCCAATATATTCGCCATAATTTACACCCTTTCCGATTTCATTTTCCAAGTGCACTCCTACTCTACATTTACAATGTCTGTGCCACGAATCCTGCGTATATGAAATGCGGTCACGCTGACTGCAATCCATGTAATCGCAAGCACGATACCCGGATAGATCAAGATGATTCTTACCGGACTGAAATAATAATCTACATTTGTCGCTCCCATCATCGCCCAGATCGGATCACACCACAGTTTCGTAATTGGTCTGGTCAGTACAACTGCAAGGATTTCTGCAAACCCAGCAACCAGCATGAACCGTATTACATGCCACCAGAAGATGCTTCGATTAGAAAATCCAATCGCTTTCAAAAGAGCAATCTGTCCATGTTCCGTAGATATAAACGACCGTTCCATCAAAACCGTCACGAGAATAACGACGATTCCTGTTATCGCCAAAAGCAGCAGACAGACCGTATCCATCGTATCCCCAACGCCCATGCAATCTACGCAATATCCCGCAGCATCAAACACTCCGGTAATTCCATATAATTCCTTGATTTTCTTTACACGCGTCCGAATCTCCTTCTCATCTGGATGATCTGAAAAATCAACCTGAAAGCCCGGCATGGTCGTCGAATACTTCATTGAAGTCGGTGCCTCTTCATGGAGCCGTCCAACCTTTCCCAACTGGTTCATTGTCTGAAATAACGCTGTCACAACACAGTCCCGTTTCTCCGTTCCAAAATCAATCGTAACTGTATCTCCGATTTCCACGCCAAGCTGGTCGGCAATCATTGGCGTAATGGCTATCTCATACGCATTTTGTGGTGGAGTTCCCTTCTCATATGTATAATCCGTCGTATGCGTCTCTGTATTCTGCTGGAATAACACAGAATATAACTTTCCATTTGCCTCACAGGCATACTTGTACCAGACTTCCATGCTTACCTTATCCACCGGCATACCTGCAGCTTCCAACTCATCCGCAATCGCCTGATAGTTCTCCTGCAGGACGGGCTCTTGATCCTTATCCACAAGAACCGTTTTCATCATTTTAGGATCTGTGATATAGATATCCGACTCCTTTCCAAAACAGGTGATCATACTCTTACTCTGCATCGTCGATGTCACCATCACAACGCCAAGCATAAATACCGAGCAGATAAAAAATGGCAGCACGATTGTAATAAACCGGCGTGGTGCACTCAATATATCATTCAGTGCCATATAAAATGGTGTACGCGCGCGACTTTTACTTAACCGGTATATCGTTTTTTTGTGATACCGTTCTCCCGTCTGTCCGTTTCGTATCGCGTCAACCGGTGTCAGCTTTCTGACCTTTCCTGTGCAAAGATACGCAAATCCAACCATCAGACCAATCACAGCCAACACGCCGATTGCATTAAAGAGATACCCACCCTCATTGCCAAGCACCATCTTTTTCGAGACAGATGCGATCAGCAGATTGCCAAATGGAATGCTCACGAAAAATCCGACTATTCCGCCAACGATTGCCATTGCCAGATATTTCACAATATACAGGCGCCGTATCTTCGCATTTCGGATACCGATCGCCTTCATCACGCCAATCTCGCGAAATTCCTCCCGGATGGAAAATGTAATCACAAATTTCAAAATCACGAAGGATACGATGATCAGGCAGATACTCAGCACAAGCACAAGCATCGCCAGAATCATATCCATAACATACGACAGGCGGATTGTAGCTCTCTCTGAAGAAAACAATATATTGGTTGCGCTTGCCAATTCCGCCGAAAGTGTCCCTGTATCATCCGTCTCCACCTGAAAGATTCTCCCAAGATAAGGTTCCAACGATTTGTCCGCTTCATACGCTTTGAAATCATTTTCGCTGAGCAGAAATCTTGTATTTCCCATAAGGTCAGAACCAAGCAGCGCATCTTTGATTTCGCCCGCTACTCGAAATGTCTTATCTGTGTTTTTCATCTGAATCCGGATCGTATCTCCGACGTGCATATCATTTCTTGCAAAACTTCCAGCAGTAATATAGATTTCTCCGTCCGCAATCTCCGTCAACTCCTGATTATCTTCCAGAAAATAATGAAACTGCGTCGTATCCAGCGATTGTATCAACAAAGTATTGTTCTTTACTTTCAGTTTCTCGCCCTGATATGTGACATCTCCATTCGTTCCCCAGATACATTTTTCCATGCTGTAATCCTTTACACATCCCGATGTTTTCAGAATCTGCTCTACGCCGCCATCCCCATTCTGCGTGAACAACACATAATCTTTGATCCCGGCTTTTTCAAAAAAATAATCCGTTCCATTCATAACAGTGACCACATTGTTCAGACCACTCGCAACAAAAACCGCTGCCAGAATTGTGAACAATAACAGGATCACATTCATCGTCTTTTCCCGTTTGATATCCCGCTTTAAGATATTCCAGTACATAAATCTGCCCCTTTCCTTGTTTATGGCTCAATCATAACAAGGAAATTATTAAATAATCCTTAAAAAAGAAAATGCAGGAATCACCTACATTTTTCTAAGTACAATCGTGACTGCAAAGCCTGTTTCCGGTGTCTTTGCATAGATATCTCCATCCATCTTGTGAAGCAGTTCCTTGCAGATATATAAGCCCAATCCGCTTCCGCGAACACCTGCATGATTGCTTCCACGATAAAACGCATCAAAAATATGTGGCAGTTCCTCTTCTTTGAGACCTGCACCAGAATTTTCAATCGTAATCAGGCTGTGGTCTTCTTCCTCGGAAAAAGAAATATGCACATATTTTCCATCGCCATATTTGATTGCATTCTCGAGCACATTCTGTCCCACTTCAACTGCCCGGTCCAGATCACCATATAGCAGATAATCTGCAAAGGACTCCATCTGAAAGTCTGTATGTAAATCCGCGAATTTTTCTTTACGTAATTAAGTTCAACGCCTGCATCATCTGCGACAGATAAAACTCTCCCTGATGCACGTCCAGCTTCAGAAAATCTTCCCGTGCTGCTTCCGAGATTTCACCTACATATTTCTTAATTGTCTCTGTGTTTTTGCGAATCCCGCCAATCGCCTGCTGCCTTTTTTCTTCATTTTCATACAGATTTTCCTCCAGTGCCTGCGTGTATAATTCAATCGCCGAAAGCGGTGTGCGTATATCATGCGACAACGACAATAAGAGTGTCTTCTTCTCTTTCTCCAGCTCCAGTCTTCTTAACTTGTCCGCCTCCAGTTTTTCCCGCAACATATCCAGACTCCACAGAAATTTTCCGAAGAAACGGCTTTTTTCTGCCTTGATTGGTACAGACAGATTCCCTTTTGCAAGTTCTGTTGTAAGTCCTTCCATCGACGCAAACGGACGAACCAGTTTTCTTCCAAGCAGTATCAGAAATGCCGCTGTACAGATCACAATGCGCCCAGCACCAGATCCAGTTTCCATATACTTCCGTACTGCACCGTGCGTCTGTAACAAAACCGATACAGCTTGCCCTGCACTTCCTCCACACGGTACTCTTCGTTGCACACTTCTTGCGCATCAAAAATGCTTACCCGTGTAAGTGTCGGATAGTCTGACAACTTAATCTGTTCCAAAGGAGTTCCTGTTTCCAGCTCCTGTACACATCGTGCCACATCCACCCGGTACGAATATTCATCCTTGGATTTTAGAGCTTGTACCACGAAAAGGTTACAAATCCCTATCAGACAGATTTCCAACAACAAGAAAATTATTACAAATCTACGATATTTATTCAAACCGATACCCCGTTCCCCATTCCGTGATAATATGCTCCGGATGTTTTGGATCTTTCTCTATTTTCTGTCTGAGCCACTTAATATGTACTGTCAGTGTCTGCATCTCCGATTCACTGTCGCTGCCCCAGATCGTGCGGAACAAATATTCCTTTTTCAGTGTCACGCCTTTATTTTCCATCAGTAATTTTAATAGCTCAAATTCCTTCGCTGTGGAATCAACCTTTTGATCTGCGACATAAATCGTCTGTGTCGCCGTATTCAGGCGGATCGTTCCGGAGATCAATTCCTCCTGTGCGTATTTGCGTTTGAAGATACCATGAATCTTCGCGAGCAGAATATCCATATCGTAAGGCTTTTCAATGTAATCGTCAGCACCCAGATTCAAGCCTTTTAATTTGTCGTTCTTTTCTGTCTTGGCACTCACAATCAGAATATGTGCATTGGATGTCTCTCGAATCTTGGAGCAGACTGCAAAGCCATCCATCCCCGGCAGCATCAGATCTAAGATTACAAGCTTCGCTCCGTATCGTTCAAAAAGCTCCAATGCAGCCTCGCCATCCTTTGCAACGCTCACAATATAATTTTCATTACGCAGAAAATCCGAAAGCAGCTCGCCGATTTCATGATTATCCTCTACTATAATGATATCTAACATATATACCTCTACTTCTGCTTCACATCCACATCTCCACTCGATGTTACAATCTTGCACAGATAGTCGGAATCCGCATCTCCATCCGGAACATCCACAGCTCCGCTATTGGTTTTCGTCTCAAACCGATATGTGCGTCCCGCTGTAATCTCCATATCGACATCACCGCTCGATGTTGTGATATCGAATTTCTCAGCATCACAGCTCTCCAGATCTATGTCTCCGCTGGACGTCGACATACGCAAGCTTTCTGCGGTTATATCCTGCATCTCAATATCTCCACTATTAGCTCCAAGTTCTATCTGCTTTGCTGTTGCATTTTCCAGATCAATATCTCCGGAAGAAGATGTTGCCATAATGGAATCCGGGACATTTATATTCTTCATATATAGATCTCCACTGGATGCAGATACATTTACAGTTTCTGCATTCACATCCTGAATTGTAACATATCCGCTCAAGGTTGTTACAGCGATTTCTTTGTATTCCGCATCAGTCAGATAAATTCGCGTCCTCGTATCCTTTCCAAATCCCAGTGATACGATTGCTTTATGTTTTCCCTTATCGTCCGTTGTGAATTTCAGCACATGATCCTTCACATCCACATGGCTTGTCCAATCATCCGTATCATAATATTCCACATAATTCTTACCGGTCTTTGATTTGCAGATCTCAATATCCATGCTGCTTGCCCCGGCTATCTCTATTTTATCAAATGCATCCGCAATCTGCACAGTTTTCTTCTCGGTATGAAGTGCTTTCATTGTGGTCAGATCAACCTCTCCATTCGGAAACTTGAATCCACCTATTGCAATTCCGATAAATCCTATAATCACACCGATACCGACTAACACGGATCCAATGATAACCGCTTTTTTTGTCCTGCTCATATCTTAGCCCTCCTTTACGAACTTCTTTTGATGCCGCTCACAGCTGCCTTACACAGATTCCAGAATCCCACCGTTACCGGCTTCACTGCGACAAAGAACAGAATCGTAAGTCCGACACCTGCGATTCCGCACCCGAGCATAAATACCGCTGCCGGAACATTGCTGATCATCAGGAATGGAACCACAGCTAAAACTCCCGCGATTCCCGCGACTGCTGCTGATATGACCACTGCATAAAATGTAATCAATAGTGAAATACAACAACTAACATACTTAATACCAGAATTCCGGCTGTAAGCAGAAGCGGCACCCAGACCGGAGAACCAAGTACAATCAGAACAATCTCCCATGCACGCAGGCGATGCGTCGGTTTGATCTTCTGCTTAACGATTTTGCTAAGTGGCGTATCTTCCAGAATCTGATCCACGGCTTCATCCGGTGTATCCATCGTGGCAACCGCCTCTTCCTCCGTCATGCCATCTTCCATCCGGTCATCGATCATCTCACTGTAATAAGCGATGAACCGCTCCATATCTTCCGTCGGCATCTTCGGAATCCGCACCCGGATTGCCGACAAATATTCCTGTTTATTCATGGTCTTGTGCCTCCTTCATAGGTTCTTCCCGAACAATAAACCGATAGATGGATTCCAGTTCCTTCCATTCCTCCTGAAACTCATCGATTCGCGCCCGTCCTGCGTCTGTAATATGATAATATTTCCGAAGTCGTCCGTTATGCTCCACCGATTGTACCGTCAGATACGCATTTGCTTCTAAGCGTCGTAAAATCGGATACAGCGTCGACTCCGAAATCGTCACATACGGTTTCATATCTTTGATGATCTGATATCCATAGGAATCTTCATCTTTGATTGCCGCCAGCACGCATACATCCAACATGCCTCGTTTTAATTGAATATCCATATGTATACCTCCTTATGTCACATACTATACGCCGCATAGTATTATATGTCAAGTAGTATTTTAATCTTGAACATAAAAAAGAGAACCTGAAAATTCAGGTTCTCAAATATCCGTTCAACTATTTTATCATATTAAAATTAACGCTAATAAGATACACAATACAGCCAGCAAACACATTATTATACCTATAAACGTAAAATATATGTCCTTTCGACCTTCTAAACGATTATTACATAAATCGTATGCCTCATGCATGGATCTGGAATATGAAAGTGTATATTTTTTTCCAATTGGGTATTTTTTTAACTTAAAATCCTGTCCTAACACAATTCTTTTCTTACATAGCTCATATGGATCATAATACTCAACAATCAGCCTTCCATAGCCATGCATCGCTGTAGCATAACCATTCACTACATCGACAACCGTCCCTTCTATCTGCATATCCTCCATATTGTTCTCACGAATTCGAATTTTCCTCTTTATTTTCCGGAATTGCAGCAATGCAATCCCGCCTAACAACAAAATCGTTGCCTCAATAAATACCCATTCTGATTTACCATGTATATCTGGAATATATCCAAGTTCCATCATTTTTCTTATCATACTGACTATAACTACCAGAAACGATAAAATCTCAAATAATAGTATCCAGTATATTCTCTGCGGATCTTTTTTCAACCGGTATTTTGGATTCACATCCAACACCATTTTGTCAAATTCAGAACCAATCCCTCCCATTTGATTTACCATATCCATAATGGATCAACCGATCCATCACGTTCTCTTTGTTTGCGTGATCGGATCATCCATATTGTAATAATAATAGCAAATAACATTACCAGAAGGAAAAATCCTGTTTTAATGAAATAAAATACACTCATACTTCATCCTTCTGATATTCTTATTCAAAATACTTCATCATTTCTGCCAGTTCATCCGACACCTTGCTGACATGTCCGGTTGCCGTGTTCATCTGGTCGATTGCTTCGGCAATACTTGTCACATTCGCAGATACTTCCTCGTTACTTGCCGCATTTTCTTCGGAAATCGCACTGAGGTCAGTAATATTGGCTATGATGGACTGCTTGATACCATCAAGCTGCTTTGACTTCTCGCTGATCCGCGTTACTGCCACAATATTGTCACTAATCGTCTTGCTGAGTGTTGCAAAGCTGCTGCATGTTGCAGAGATATCATCCTGCTCTTTTCTGAGCAATGTCTGCACATCATGTACCATACTCACACACTCATTTGATTTCGCAAAGATATTATCAGCCACCTGTTTGATCGTATCCACACCCTCGGCACTCTGCTCTGCCAGCTTCTTGATCTCACTTGCCACAACCGCAAATCCGCTTCCCGACTGTCCGGCACGTGCTGCTTCGATTGATGCATTTAACGCAAGCAGACTTGTCTGTCCGGTAATATCCATAATCAGGTTGACTGCCTCATTGATTGACAGAATCGCCTGGTTTGTCTCTTCAATCTGATTTGTGATCCGCTCAATAATCTCTGCCGACTGGTTTGAGCTGTCCAGTACAGTCTCCATGGACTTGGTTGCTGTGCTGTTCGCCTTGCCCATCTGCTCAGAATTTGCACTTAATACCTGCACATCATTATCGATATCCGTGATTGCATTTCCCATCTCGATGGACTTCGCATTGACATCCTGCACATTATCTGCCAGTGTCACCGCGGTCACAGACAATTCCTCCATCGCCTGACTGATCTGTCCGGCACCCTCATTACTGAAATCGGCACGCTCATTCAGGGAAGATGTATCCTGCTGCAGATTCACAACATGATCATTTACACTTGTTACAATATTATTCAGTTTTTCCTTAAGTATCTTTGAGGAATCAATCAACGTGTCAATCTCCGCAATTGCCGAAGAGCCTTCCACGTCTTCTGAAATACTTCCGTTCGCAATCCGTTCAATATGTGCTGTTGTCTTCGCCAGTGACTTCCGGATCTTCAACGCAAGGAGAATCAGGGCACCCAGGTATAGAATGCCTATCGCCACAGAGATCAGTAACAATGTACGCACAAGTCCCTTCTTTGCTGCGTTGACAGTCGCTGTTTTCTCGCCGGCAAATCCCATACCGATCACATCACCGGCATCGGAATACACCGGTGTGTAGTATACATAGTAATCTGCACCTGCAATCTGTACACCATCTGCGTGGTAATCCTTGCCCGCCTGGACAGTTTTCCAGATTGCAGCATCTGCCTTTGTTCCCTCCGGACGGTTTCCATTCTCATCAACAACCGAAGTGATGTATCGTTCATCTCCTTCAAAAAATGTAAGCTCGATATTGTCCTTTTTCAATGAATCGATAAACTCGTAGCTGACATCGTCCCTGCATAAGATGTCTTCGCGGACATCCCACTCAAAGTATTTCTCTACCGAAACCGCACATGCCTTTAGTCTTGCATATGTACTGTCTTCAAGTTCCTGTTCCATTTTTCTTGTAGAATAAATTGTCAGAATCAGAATTGCCGTGAGCAGCGGAACGCTGCCGATCAGGATAATCACCCATAAGATATTTAATCGTTTCCCTTTTGTATTTTTA
>ENA-OQEN01000077-OQEN01000077.1-human-gut-metagenome-genome-assembly--contig:-NODE-77-length-36926-cov-10.900677_pt1 | contig 36926 bp, 48 predicted proteins | sample MGYA00242791_ERZ504627 | MGnify/ENA primary metagenome ERZ504627 (study PRJEB26092, sample SAMD00036316) | human gut metagenome | host: Homo sapiens | study: EMG produced TPA metagenomics assembly of... | reverse complement strand
CGCCGCCCAACGCCCGAAGCCGCCCGCACGGCCTCCGAGCGCTTCAGCGCCACGCGGATCCGTGCGAACAGCTCCTCGATCGCAAACGGCTTGGTCAGGTAATCGTCGGCGCGGCATCGAGCCCGGCAACCTTGTCCATCACGGCATCGCGCGCGGTGACCATAATCACGGGCACATCCTTGTGCTTGCGGACACGCCGCAAGACCTCCATGCCGTTGAGCTGCGGCAACAGCACATCGAGCAGAATCAGATCGTAGTCGCGCTCCAGCGCCAGGTCCACGGCGGTGCGGCCGTCGGCGGCGTGCTCCACCTGGTAGCCTCATGCTCCAGCTCGAGCGTCACAAAGCGGGCGATTTTCTCCTCGTCCTCTACGATCAGGATCCGTGCCATGCGTGCCCCCGTCTGCGATTACTTGTCGTCGTTCAGATTTTGCTTGATGTCGTCCGCGGCGTCGGCGGCGTGATTCATAAGGTTGTTGATGCTGCCGGGCACGTCGCCGTCGCTGTCGATGCGGTAGCGCATGCCAAAGAACAGGCCAATCAGCATCAGCATATCGTGGCGCCCCAGGCAAACAGCGCGACAATGGGGATCAGGATGGGAATGTTGAGGATGATGCATCGCGGCGCGTGGCGATAAACTTGGTGTCCAGGCTCAGGCGGAAGAGCTTTTTGAGGTACTCCCACACGCTGTCCATCTTCTTGGAGAAGTCGGTCTTTTCGCTCGACTTCTCGTAGGCGGCCTGCGCGGCGACCATCTCGGCCGAGGCTCATCGACTGGCGCGGACTCGGTGGCGGCGTGCGCGACGTGGTCTGGGTCTTGCCCTGCGACTCGAGCCAAATAATGGCATCCAAAACGTTGCCGTCGGCGGCGTCGAGCGCCGCCTTGGCATCGGTGTAGCTCACGTTGCACTTGGTGCGGATGGTTTCAACTTTTTCGAGGTCGTCCATGACCTGTCCTTTCGTTCGATGGGCGCGACGCCGGGCGATTTGCCCGGGCACGAGCGTTGCGTTCGGCGGCCTGCGTGGCGCCGCCCCGCCCTTGGTCGAACTCTATAGTGCAGGTTATAGATTAAGCGATTCTTGAGCCAAGATTAATGTTGGATGAGTTTTTGGGTGGCAGTGGGGGGAAAGGCCGCCCTTCCGGGCGAACGTGTGCAGTACGCCTAGGGCCCAAGCGTAAATTTGTGTCCGCACGGCGAGATATACTTTTGAGTATGTTGAGAGGGCGTGGCAGGACAAAGATGCCTGGCGCCCGTGAAATCAGAGGCTCCGCAGCGGCGCACGGGTGCAAACAGGCGAGGCTTCGACGCAAACAGGGGGTCATACGTGCATATCTACGCTATGAGTGACATTCACGGATGCTTGGATGTCTTTAAAGCGTCGCTTTCCACCATCGACCTCGAGGCCGAGGACTCCAAGCTGGTCCTGTTGGGTGATTACTGCGACCGAGGTCCCGATTCGCTCGGGGTCTTCGAACTCGTTATGGACTTGCAAAAACGTTACGGCGATCGCATCGTGGCGCTGCGCGGCAACCACGAGGAGATGTTCCTCGAGTACATTGATGAGGTAAACGATTCTAATTTTACGCAGGCATGGATACTTGCCGACAGCAATCTGGCAACGGCCAAGAGCTTCCTAGATGCCGAGGCATTCAAGCACGTTAAGCACCTTTTGAGGCTCAGGGAGTTCGAGGAGGCCTACGGCTTTACGGTTGAGCGTATAAAAGCCGAGCACGCGGACGTCATCGCGTGGGTTCGCAAGCTCCCTTACTTTTACGAGAGCCCCTTTGGCCAGGTCTTTGTGCACGCCGGCATTGACGAGGGGGCCGGGGAGTACTGGAAGCTTGGCACGTCTGACGAGTCGTTTACTATGATGCCGCCCGATTACGTGGGACGTAAGTTCTATCTGGATGTTATCGCCGGGCATATCAACACCGAGGCGGTCTCGGGCATTGCGGGCTACCGCGGTATCTGGCATGACGGCGCCAGCCATTACTACATCGACGGGAACGTCATGAAGAACGGCGAGGTCGCGGTGCTGAGTTACGACTCGGAGACAGGGAAGTACAGCGGGCCAGGGCTGGAGTAGGTTGGAGGGCGATTATTTGCCTTTCTAGTAACGCAATGATCTATTAAGCCATTCATTCATTCTTCCAGAAGAATAATCTTCGACCCGCTTTCCTTCCTTTGTATTTAAGCGAAGTTCGGGTTTGATAGAGATGCCGCAGTATTCGGGTTTGACAGAGACAACGCAACGAAACTGCAGCTCTGCTGCATTCAAGTCTATCTTGTCCAATTGTTTAATATACCGATAAAGGCAATGATATTCGTGCTGTTCGTTGCCTAAGGCGTGGGCGACATCGAGGTAGGCGAGCAGGGAGATGAGTACGTGCCACTGCTGGTCTAAAACTTGTTTACCATTCTCGTCTTCGGTAAAGGGGTCAAAGGCGTCGAGTTCAGCAACCGCATCTTTGTCAAAGTAAAAGTGGTAATGTCGCTGATCGTCGGTGCGGCACTTAAGCACAAGGTAGAAAACAGCATCGTCTACTGATACCTTTTTGCGGTTGTCTTTGCACCATTCATCCATCTGTCTTCTTTAAGGGCAGATTCCATTTCTTTAAGCTTATTTTCATTAAGTTTATTTAGCTCACGTACGGTTTTGCCCAGCTTATAGGCTGGGTCACTATGAGGACTGTTTTCAGAAATATTTTTGCAAGGATCATTGCACCATTCAATAAAGTCCTTGACGTCTATTGGATTGGTATAAAACTCTCCGGTGGAAGACGCGTTTTTGCATATAGTGCCGACGCGGTCGAAAAAATCCCTGATATCGTTCAAATCGGCAAGTTTGACATCGCTCATATCTGGATTCCTTTCTCATCGGGAAGCATGTCTCATTATAGGTGCGTTCGCGGTCGCGGTGACAGACAGACGCGCGCGCCAACGTGATTCCAGAGAAGGAAAATGACGGGGCTTCGGAACAGCAAGAATCAAGGTCTAATACTTTTCCGAGAAGTGAACGAGTGAAATCGGACCCCTGAAGCATCGACACTTTAAAGGCGTCGTTTCCTGCGGTTTTGGCGTTAGAATCCTGCGATTTTGCTACTGGAAAATGCGGATGCTCCAGGGGTTCAAAAACAGCCGTTCACTTCGCGGAAAAGTATTAGACCTCGATAGAGAAGAGCTGTTGCTAAGCAGCAGGGCAGCGGCAGAAAAGGGACAAACAAGGCATGCCGATCATATCGAATCAAAATCACGTTGCAAAAGTCTGAAAATATCCTACAATTGCGACATGAAGTACTTTAGCAACATAACGGCGATAAGCGAGCTTTCCGAGAGTGAGGGCGTGTTCACCACAGCCAGGCGGCTCGCATGGACATCTCTCGAGATGCACTGGCGCACTCATGCCGTGCAGGGCGTCTTGAACGGATATGCCACGGTGCTTACCGGATGTCTGGAACACAGCGCCGAGACACCGACGAGCTCAACGCTTTTTGGAAGCTCACCAATCCCTCCCTTTGCGCGTGGGAGAGAAAACGCCAGTGGGATGGTATCGCCGTGAGCGGTACGACAGCGGCGAACCTACAGCAAATGGGCGATTTCTATCTGTCCCCCTACAGGATGACCGCGCCCATGCGCATCAATACGAGAAACGAATCCCTTTCTTTTGCAAAGCGCGAGATCGCTGAGCAGGACATCGTCTGGCTCGACGGCCTGCCGGTAACTAAACCCGAGCGCACGCTTGTTGATCTTTGCCTCGATTGCGAGGACCCCTCATTAATTATCGATGCCTATAACGACGCGCTTGGGCGAGGGCTCGAGATACAGCGGCTGAAAGATCTTGTAGAGGAGAACTCTAAAACCGCCAAACGACGCGAGTTGATGATGCCCTTGTTGACGGCGCTGAACGAGTAATGAAAAACGGAGGACATGGTGAAGTACAAAACACCTGCCGCACTGGAGATGGCTGTTAGGGATGCCGCAAGAGAATCGCCGATGGATACTAATCGGGCGATCGTCGGTTTCTACTTTCATCGCTTCCTATGTCGCGTTTTTTCAGAAGATGACGGCCGCTTTGTACTCAAGGGTGGCCAAAGCGTCCTGGCGCGAACACTCGATGCGCGTGTCACAAGAGATATTGACTTGGTTGCTCAAGAGGAGAGCCTCGAAGAGGCTGTTGCCGATCTGGCGCGGGCGGCTTCGATTGATCTGGAGGATTTCGTTTCGTTTGTCTTTGATCGTGCAGAGCAGATCAAAAAAGAAGATGAGTATCGGTGTGGTGCGAAGGTGTGGTTCACCCCCTTTATGGGAACCAAGAAGCTGCAGCCAATTTCAATTGACTTGGTAATTGATGAAGTGCGGGGACTTGAGCCTGAGGTTCTTGCGCCGATCGATCGTTTGAATATTGAGGGGCTCCCAGTCTGCGACTATCGAGTATGCCGAGTGGAGAGTGCCCTTGCAGATAAATTGCTCGCAATGGTAGAGATGCATGAGGGCCGTGCCTCTTCGCGAATCAAGGATATAGTCGACATCTTGGTGTACGCGAAAACTTGCTTCGTCGATGGGACTACGCTTGTCGAGAGGGTCGAGAAAGAAGCATCTGCCCGCAAGGTGGCAATGCCGGAAGAGTTCGTGGCGCCTCTCTGGTGGAAACAAAATGGTTCTGCGCAGTACATAAAGATGGCGAGGCAGGCGGGGGTACTTGATCTCGCGGGGAACATTGCTGGGGCAGAAGGGGTCGTCAATCGGTTGTATACACCGTGCTTTAATCATTCGGCGAATGTGCGCAAATGGAATCCTCAGACCACGGGATGGGAATAGGCTAGATAGTTAAGCCGCGCAGGATTAGTTCCTGCCGCCGGCTTAAGACGTTTCTACTGCCTATGTATGCGCTACTCACAGGCCTGGTCGACCACCTGAGTAACGGCCTTCTTTGCGGCTTCGAGGTTGCGCTGGGCTTGGGCGACAGCGGCCTCGGCTTGTTTCTTGGCCCTTACGACCTCGGCAAAGCGATTGATGGATTCGCTATACTCGCGCGTACGCGGGTCGAGTGCTGGTGGGACTTCGATCTCGAACAGATCGGTAGGGCGGATGGCGTGGCTGTACTGATTGTCGGACAATACCTGCAAAACTATGGACCCATGGCCGTCGGTGAGGTACGCCGCGACCATCTCTGCATACACCATGCGCTCCTCGTCGGTCATCGTTGGAATCGCCGGGCGAATGGCGGTGGTGTTGTGCGAGGCAACTAGATGCTGCTTTGCATCATCGATGCCGACCACAAGTAGGTTCGACGCGCCGTAACGACCGAGTATGCGCGGCATGACGATATCGCCGCAACGAAGCTCGTAACGAGCCAACACGTCTGGACTTACCTTTACAGGTTCGGAATCCAGCTCCGACGCGCCTTCCGCAACATCCTTGGGCAGCAAATAGCCGTTGCGGAAATCCTGAGATGAAATGCGGCGCACCTCGACAGCGTCGATGTCATCCGAGGTGGTGCTGTCTCGGGGCATAAACGGCACCACGCGCATAAAGCTGTCGCCGAGCGTTGCGCTGTAGTTTTGAGCTACGGAGATCAGGCCAACCCTGCCTTTGGAGAGCGCGGCGTGGTGTTGGAGTAGCTTGCGCGTTTCGAGCTCGACGTTTCAATGGAAACCGTTTTGCGTGAGTCGCACTCGATGCCGCTCCAGTCAGGGGAGAAAGCCAAGGGAAGATTGGGGTAGCGAGCCCCGTCGGCAAACCGAAGGCGTGGCATGGGCGTGGCGGCATTGCGGAATGAAACGCTGCGATTTCCCGTCGACAATACAATAAGTGCGTACATGCCGTGCATCGGAGATTCGGCGAGCGGGTGATATAGGACGCTTTCGACGAGCCCCTCGCGCAACAGAATCGCGCGTGCCTGCTCGGCGTTGTCCAAAGACTCGAACGGCAGCAGTACGGCGGCTCGAGTACGACCGGAGAGGGCTAGTGCATACAGGCACCAGAGATAGGCCTCCCAATCGCAGAAGCCAGGTAGCCAGGCTCCAGATCATTAATGAGCGCCTCACATGCGCTGTTGATTTCGCGAAAACGTTGCGAACGCAAGCTGTGGCATCGATAAACACCGGCGCCGCGTTGTCATTGCCCGTGTTCTGCTTGCCGGGCTCAAGTTCGCAAATATTAGGTACGCCGTTGCCGTTCAGCCTGAAGCATTCACGAAGCGCCTCGCAGCCGATGGCGCCAGGTAGGCGAACGGTGAGTAGGCGGCTGCCTTGTTCTAGGTTAAGCGCGCGCGAGAGGGCGGCGGCGGTGAGACGTGGCAATGATGTTGTTTCACGCATGTATAGAGCCCTTTCTTCTTGGTGGGCTATATAATAGCAGAAAAATTTAAAAATTTCTAATGACGAGAACAGCCTACTGTGCTATCCTCGAAGCAATCCAAAACCAACTCAATACCAACTGCTTGATGCAATCGCTACACAGCCTTTAGGCAAACCGCGCTATCAAGCAGGGTGATTTCACTAACGAAGCTGCAGGTTAGGTCGATTGTCATCATCCATACCTCAGAGCATTCTAAAACTTAGAACAGACTTACACCAAACACCCGAAACCGGATAGAAAGAAACATTCATGAAGAAACGGGACAACATCTACGAGGCATTCCTCAGTGCGATCGACGAGGATCTCCGCGACATGTGCGAAATGAACGGAAAGGTAGAACGGTCTCTTCCGTGTCCGTACTGCGGCGAGAAGAACGTCGAGCGCCTGGCCAAATCGCTCGTTGGCGTGCTGGAAGAGCGCTCGCCCGATATTCCCGGGCTGGTGCCCGAGCAGTATCGAGCCGATGTACACGAGGCCCGCGAACTTTTGACTGCCGCGACACTCGCTTTGCTGCCACTGTATTTTCCCCCGCGCGATAGCCGCATAGGCAGTGTAGCGACTGTGGTGAGTATGTTTAGGCACGGGCGTACTGCGGGCTTTAAATCGGCTGGTGTTCTCTTGTTCGAGGAAGTTGCGACAGGGATGAAGTACAGCACCAAGCAGGGTGCTTATATCCCGTCCTCCTTCGTGCGCCATACCGATGGCAGAAAGCCATGCGACCGGCTGCACCGCGATGGATCGCGTGGCTTTACGGCGGATGAAGATGATGCCGTCATGTTTTATAAGCGCTACCTCAAGGTGCAACGACGCGTGTTCGATACGAGTCCGCGTTTCAACTTTGAGTTATGCGTCAAACGCCCGTTTGAGGCACTTTCGGATGGACGACACACTTTTTATTACATGGAGGAAAAGATGGAGATCGATTTGGCGACTAAGGTGCGGAAGCTTCAGGACCGCTATATCCTCAACCTCACTCAGGCAAAAGGGTACGACCTACTCGACAAGTTGATGATTAATGCGCTGCTTGCGTATCTGCGTGATGAAACGGCCTCAGTTGCGGCGCGCGAGAGCTATTTGTCGCAGACCGAGCGCCTGATCGACGGCGTGGTCAAGTTTCCGCATACGACGAGCCCCAAAGAGGGCGTAGACGTCGACCGCATTGCCTAACAACCACCAACACTACGGACAAGAAAGGGATCACGCCATGCCAGTCATCAAGATGTACGGCTACGAGGCCGCGCAGCAAACGGAGTATCAGACCAAGAAGTGGGCGACTAAGGAGGAGATGCAGGCGCTGTCGTCTGGCGATGAGCAGCGCGATGTGATCCTGGCCAAGGGTGCCACGGTGGCGTTCTACGAGGACGACAAGCATTGGGAAACGAGTGTGTCCAACAATGTATTTGCCTTTGGAGGTACCGGCAGTGGCAAAACGGCGAGTTTCATTTTGCCCAACCTGCTCAATCACCACGAATGCTGTTATGTGGTCACAGACACCAAGGGTGAGCTGCTGCGCCGTACGGGGAAAGGCTTTGAAGAGGACGGCTACGAGGTAACGGTTCTCGATACTGTTAATCCCGAGCAGTCGGCCGGATACGACCCTCTGCGCTACGTGATGGATGTCGAGGATATCCCAACCACAGTGGCGGCAATCATGGAGGGGGTCGATCCTGACGGCCGTAGCCTTAGGTATGATCCGTTCTGGAATAACGCGAGCGACCTGCTGCTTCGAGCGATTGTTGGAATCCTGTTCCTCCTGGAGACCCTTGCCGGCACCCTTAAGCCGGGTGAGGACCCCAATGCCCCACGCCGCTACCTTAAGATGAACAACGTCTTTAAACTGGCTGCGCTCATCAAGGTTACGGGAGATGGTGAGGGGCGATTCCCGTTGGACTACCTTGTAGAAGAGGTGGAGTCCAGGGAGTTTCTCGATAAGTTTGGTGCGGAGAACGCTGATCTGTATGGCGTTGAGCAGTATCGCGATTTTCGAGGTGCGGCAGATAGGACGCTTAAGAGTATTCTGATCACGCTCAATGCAACTATCTCGCGGCTTAAGACGCCTCAGCTCATGCGCGTTTTTGAGAATGACGAGATGCGTCTTGATCGTATTGACGAGGGCAAGCGCGTGATCGATCTTAAGGTGAGCGACAACGATTCGGCTAATGCATGGCTTGCGAACGTTGCCCTTAAGCAGCTGTTTAACCTTGCCCAGCGCCGTGCCGATGTCAGCCCCAGCGGCCATTTGCAGCGTCGCGTGCAGTTTGTGCTCGATGAGTTTCCCAATGTGGGACGTATTCCCGATTTTGAGCGCAGCATTGCGACCGTGCGCAGCCGTGGCATTAGCTTTTTGATGTGCGCGCAGTCGTTGAGCCAGCTCGATGGCGTGTATGGCAAATCCACGGCGCTTACCATCCTCGATAACTGCGATAGCTTGGTCTATATGGGTGGCGGCAGCAACATCGCGACGCAGAACTACATAAGCGAACTATGTGGCGAGTCGGTTTTGGGCACCAAGTACGTGGGCGCCGAGCGCACTGCCGTAGATGTGCGCGGTTGCGTGATGACCCCAGGCGAGGTTGGGCTTATGCCTCGCACCGATTGCCTGTCAAGGTGACCGGCATGCGTCCCTTCCGCGCCAAGAAGTACTTTTGCGACGACCATCCAATGCAGCTAAGTGGCTAAGGGATTAGTCCCTGCAGCTTTGTGTATCCCATCTTGCATGTTTTGTCGCACGACTTCCGTTAGTCGTAAGCCGTGCGGTCCAGTTTTTGCCTCCTTACCGATCCCATCTAGAAAGGAATTAACCATGTCCGTTATGTACCGTGAGCCCAGCATCATAAAGAAGTCCAAGGACGGCCGTGTTGCCGCTGTCGATATGGCAAGCGAACTGCTCAACAGTCGTGTGCTGCTGCTGGAGGGTGAGGTCAACGATGTGACCTGCAACGGCCTTATTAAGTCCATGCTCGTGTTGGAACACCAGGACGCACACGAGCCATCACCCTCATCATCAACAGCCCGGGTGGCAGCGTTACGGCGGGGCTGGCGCTCATCGACACCATACAGTCGCTCGACTGTCCCGTGATTACGGTGGGCGAGGGCGTCGTGGCCTCGATGGCCGCGGTGATCCTGGCCTGCGGCGACCACCGCCAGGTGTACCGCCACACGCAGGTACTCATTCACCAGCTAATGGGCGGCACGGGCATGGCGCAGCAGACCGATATCGAGATTGTGGCCCAGCATACGGCAGCCATGCGTGCCGAGCTGGACGAGCTACTGGCCGAGCGCGGCAACCTGAGCGCCCAGGAGTTCCATGAGCTCACCGAGCGCGACTGCTGGTGCAACGCCGAGCGCGCTTTGGAGCTGGGTCTGGTGGACGAGGTGATTGCGCCCAGCAAGAAAGCGCTCTAGTGGGGCGCATGCCTTATGAGCATGTGGAGCGGGCCGAACGATCGTGTAGGTAAACAGCCAGAAAGAGGTTGAATATGAGCAGAATTTGGGATGTCGATGGCATTGAGTGGGAAGACCTGCCCTGCGTGAGCGATCTGCTTTGCACGGCGGATGCAAAGATCCTGGCACGCGAGGTTGCCCTGCGATACGGCGGCAAGCCGGACGACCGTGGCCGTGTCGATAGCGAGCGCAACCTAAAGCGCGCCCGCCGCAAGGTCAAAAAGCTGCGGAAGATAGATCCCGAGCCCAGCGACAAGATCATCCTGTTGCCCAAGCATGTCATCAATCGTCGCGATGCGGGCCACGGTTTTGGCTATTACGACGTGGAGCCGTGCATCTTTATGCGCGACGGCGTGCAAAGGCTGGGGGAGGACGCACTCGCCAATGTGCTTCCGTGGGAATTGATCCTGATGGATGATGAGTCCGCGAGCGAAATGCTGGGCTTTCGCGTATGGCTCGAAGGCGAGTGGGATCTATGCGAACGTTATCGCTTTTTGGCCGTGGTGTGTGTTCGCATGCTGAACAACATCCGGGCGCAAAAGGAGCTGCGCAAGTTCCTCGAGCAGGGCGATGCGGCCTGCGATATGGACGAGGACGATGTAGTTGAGGACATTCGCCGCGACGTGCTGTATCCCGAGGAAGTAATTAACGCCAAACTCGGCGGCTATTGGGACGCGAGTTTGGGACTCAACCTGCCCTGGAAGGACGAGCATCGGCAGACTTGCACGCGGATTGACAGGGCTATCGATGACCTGTTTGCCGAGGAAACGAAGCGCTGCGCTGCGGAGCTTGGGAAGAAGCTCGAGCGCGGGTATGAGGAGCGCGGGGAGTTACTGAACGGGATGTCCTTGTGAACGGTTGCCGACGGTCCGATAAAAATCTGTCCGGACGAAATGATAGAACGATAGCGTAAATAGCATCTGCACTTTAAGGAGTTAACAATGGGAATCGCCTATAAGGAACTGTTTCGTGTAAACCGTCCTATCTGTGGGCCTGGACCAGGAGGTTTCTTCATTAAAAGATTCAAGGAAGGCGGCTACAGTGAGGCTGAATTGCTCGATTTAATTTCGGGAGTGGACTTTTCTCTTGGTGAAGTGGATGAGGACATTAGCCTGAAAAAGAAATGCGAAATAGTCGAACAGGCGGTGAGTGGGGTGCATTATACGAGTTGGGCCCCCAGCGTGATCAGCATGATCATCTCACTTACGGTCGGAGGGTGTCTGTCTGCATGGGCGGGCAACAATTCAATCGCTGCCGGGGTTTTCGTGACGCCATGCCTGATTGCCTTGGGAATATATGCATGGTTTCGTTTATGCTTTGAGCGAAATCAAACGGTACTGTTGGGTGCGCTGAACCACATAAAGACACTTCAGCCGTAGTTGCATGAAATCGCCGATCGCCTGCCGTGGGCCCTCGGGACCGCCCTCGCGGCGCCCTTCCCGCTCTTTCCGGACATGGCGTCCTCCGATCTCCCGGGGCCGGCCGACCCGGCCCTCAGGGTATCGGATTCCCAAATTCATCCGTACATGTACGGATGAATTTGGGAGGTGTTCGGATGAAGTTGATATTCAAGGGGTGCGGCAGTTGGCAGGAATCTCAAGCGCCCAACCGCCAATCTCCACATTTCTTTGCTAAACTAGCTTTGCGCGGGAAACCGTGCATAGTTCGGGAGCATGTCCCCCAACTGGATCTAGGTTCGGATGCCGTTGCCCGGACTATTGGTGAAGGTTGGGGGACTTCCTACTTTCCATAGCGCAAGAAGTCGTAGATGCGGACGCACTTCCGATAATGCGAATCTTTCAACAGAGCCTCTTCTTGGCAGGGTCGTTTCCCACGTCAGCCAGTGCCCGCTTCAGCAACGCTTCCAAGTCGTCGACGTCCATCTCTTCCTCTGAAAGGCACGGGATGAACGCGAACGGGCTCTTTGGCGCGCATGCATTCGCAAGGCCCTTTATGCTCAGCGACCCTTCGAATCTGCGACGAGTCGCAGGCATCGATTTGCGGAACGTTTCGCTTCGATAGCTATCAATCGAGGTGAGCGTTGGGAGATAAGTCGCTATGTCCTTACCGACCTCTCCACCGAGTCCGCGCGTGTACTTGAAGACAGGCATGTTGTTGGGCCGTTGGCGCACGTACATGTTGAGGTAGTTCTCGACGATGAACTTTGGGTCATAGCGAAGGTTATCGAGCACGATGTCCTCGAAGATATCTTCAGGTGAAATCGGCTTTCCGATGCTACTTGGTGACACCGACAGGCCGATGACGATCTTCTGGTCCGGGTCAAGGTCGTTGAGGACATTGTCTATCCCTGAGACGATGATGTCGGAACTCGGGTCGATATGCTCCGCAAGCCTGAACACGCTGCCCCTCAACTCGCGGATAAATCGCGTGCTATACATTTTCCGGAAGCTGCGCATCGCATCGTAGATCGACTCGAAGTCATCCGTGGTGATCTTCGTCATCGAAAGCGTACGGCCACCGAAACTCATAGCAATCTCGCCAACAGAGGTGTCGGTTGCGTGCTGAACGAAGATGAGCCGCTTGCCCAGCCGTTTGAGCTTGTCATCTGGTAGGCATTCGCAGATGTCACCCAGTATCGACTGATGTTCTCGTCTTGAATCGAATAACCGAGGAAGATGACGGGATACTCGACGAAGAGGGTGAGCAGCTTCGCCGAGAGATACTTCCTCTTCTGCGCGAACTCCGCATAGTCAGCGCTGGTCAGGACGATGCTTCCCGCCCTCGAGACTGAGCCATGGATCTTGTATATCTCCTGAGAGAAAGCCTGGTCAGAGAACAGGAGGTCGCTTTCTCCGACGTAGGTCTGAAACCAGGGAATAGGGTCTCACACATACAGTCATAATTCGTGGTGATGATGCCGGCAACTTTTCCCTGCCCGCCTTCGCCAGCTTCTCAGTTTCGGCGCTCTCGACGAGACGAGCTCTCGCGATCTTATCTGCGACGTAGATCTTCATGGGCGAAGCGTCCCCGGTAAGCTCGTCACTGTGATCTTCGCGGAAGGCAGCGAATTCATCCGATGCAAAGAGCTCGTGGTTTACTTCGCTTTCCATGAGCGTGGCAACGTACGGCAGTTCGGACTCGACCTCGCCGTTCTGGACAGCAATCTTCGCCTGGCTCTTGAAGCGCGCGAAGGCATATGGGTCGTCAAGCACCTCGGCGCAGATATCCGAAAGCAGCCCCTCCCATCCCGGCGTGCCGCAGTAACGACGGGAGAGGCCAGAGCCGATGAAGAGAAACGGATAACGCCCGGCATCATCAACAGCTTTGTGGATTATCGATTTGATTCTCTCGTCCATAATCTTTCCTCCTGTACCAATCGACATGCTCGTGAAATGTTATCCCACCAACTTCGGCGAGTGCGGGCTGAAAGCATCGTTGCCGTTCTGCCCGTCGACCAATCCGCACGCGAGACTCAGCGGCACAACTGCAGCGTTCTCGACCTCCACGCTAAGCACGTAGTGGAAGTCCGCCCCCTGGCTCCCACGATTCCGCTCGTAACCAATGGCGGCCAGCCGGTCGGCTAGTTCGTCTCTCGAAACCAGCTCGTTAGCCTTCACCTTGCAAAGCATGGGTTCAAGTTCGTAAGTGTTTGTCTCGCTGATTGCGTTCCTGTAGAAGCGGAAATGGGTCGTACGAAAGAGATCTTTATGATGGGAGTACACGTGCCCGTCCTTAATGGCGTAGAAGTAGAAAAGGAACTCACCGCCCTCGTTTAGCCTGCCGCTACTTTCAAGGAAGCGGTAAATTTGTGGCGCTACAACGGAGAGCCGATTACGCTTCCGAAGCGATTTGCCCCACGAGCTGAGTTTATTGAATACCACAACGATATGATATTTAAAGGGTAATTGGACTATCTCCCGACCAAACGAGGATTCGGATTGGCTTGCTGAAATGTGGCAGTGCCCTGTTCTAAGCAACGTATTTGCGATAGAGTCGCGCGGGAACGGTGCTCGGGGCCGTTGCACCAGTAGCAAATTACTTATATCGAGCGATGTGATGCTGCGATTTCGGAAATGCTTGCCTGGTTGTGGCGCCGACTTCGAAAAGCTGGTTTTTATTTCCATTACAGCTGAAACAGGCCGTCAAAATTCATGGAAGATCTTTTCGATAGTAATGGATGAACTGAGGAGGTTTGTCTGGAGGGTGGATCGAGGTTCAAGATTGTTGCGCTCTGAAACGTTTCAGCTGAGGTCGGAGAGCGATCGCATGAGTCGATTTATATTTCGGCAGCGTTGCATCCATAGAAGAGAGAGGGATGCGTATTCGTTTGGCAGCGAGGGCGTGAGTGGGCGGGAACTTCGTGGCGTACAGCAATAAGGCTATACCTAAAAGCCTTTGTGTTGAACGGGTTTTCGCGGGAGCGGAGGGTGCGTGCCGCGAGGGACGGTCCGCGGCACGACCGACCGGGCGCGCATCCGGAGCGGACGCGGATGCGGCGCGGACGGCCTCTGACGGGCGAGCATGCGACAGTGGTTGCCCTGCTGGGCGGCAATAAGCTCGAATCGAGCACGAGCGATTCTTGTCCGGGCGAAGCGTTACAACTGGATTTGTTCTGTTGCCGACTGATCTTGAAGCATGTTGGAAGAAACGAAATTATAATTATTTATTTGTCTGTATCTATCGAAATGGAGACCGAGCGCGTGGAAAACGAGAGGAACATAACGGCAGTTGACCTTTTCGCCGGCTGCGGCGGAATGTCCCTCGGCTTCGAAAAGGCTGGCGTCAATGTTGTGGCTGCCTACGACAATTGGGACGCTGCCATTGATGTCTATCGCGCTAACTTCCAGCATCCTGTTTTCAAAAGGGATCTCTCCGACGTTTCCGTATCCGAGGAAGTTGCCGGCTTCGCTCCGGATATCATCATCGGCGGGCCTCCTTGTCAGGATTTCTCGCAGGCCGGCAAGAGATCCGAGGATGGTGGGCGCGCAATCCTCTCTGTTAGATATGCCGAGATCATCGCGAGGTGCAAGCCTCGCTTCATCGTTATGGAGAACGTCCCACGCGTTCGAACGAGCAAATCCATGGAAGCGATTCGGGCCACCCTCAAAGCGCAGGGTTATGGCTTGAGTGGGCGAGTGATGGATGCAAGCCTGTGCGGGGTCCCCCAAGCTCGCAAGAGATACTTCTTGATCGGATGCCTTGGGGCGCCCGACGGGTTCCTCGACCCATATCTTGAGAAGGGCCTTTCTGACCATCAGATGACAATTCGTGAGTATCTCGATAACGAGCTTGGAATTGATTACTACTTCAGAATTCCGCGAAGCTACACGAGGCGGGCCATCTTCAGCATCGACGAGCCCTCGGTCACTATTCGTGGTGTGGACAGGCCGATACCGCCGAACTACAAGCTTCACCCCAACGACGCGGCGGACCTCAGTCAAGCCCGGTGCTTGACTCAAAGGAACGCAGTAGGATCCAGACTTTCCCGGAGTCTTTCAAGTTCTTTGGGAGTAAGACGGATATCAACCAGATGGTGGGCAACGCCGTACCGGTAAACCTTGCCACCTACGTTGCACGAGCGCTACTAGAGTACAGGAGGGATGTGAGCGATGGACTGCGTTGATCTTTTCTCGGGATGCGGCGGTATGTCGCTCGGATTCCAGAATGCGGGCTTCAACATAAAGGCGGCGTTTGATAACTGGCAGGCGGCTGTCGACATCTATTCGGCAAACTTCGACCACCCGGCATTCAAATACGATCTTTACGATGCGGAAGCGGTCCCGAAAATTGAAGAGTATTCGCCGTCGATGATAATCGGTGGCCCCCCTTGCCAGGACTTCTCCATTGCGGGCGCCAGACAGCGCGGCAAAAGGGCCAATCTCACCATCCGATATGCTGAGATAGTTCGGGACGTCAGACCCGAGTGGTTCGTCATGGAGAATGTTTACAATATCGAGCGGATGGACGTCCTGCCCGAGGCGCTGGAAATATTCCGCAATGCTGGATACGGTCTCACGAGGCGCGTCCTCAACGCCAGTCTATGTGGTGTGCCTCAGATTCGCAGGCGCTTTATCCTTGTCGGTCATCTTGGTGATAAAGATGACTTTCTCGGCGAACTCTTGGATTCAAGGCTGAGCGACAAGCAGATGACCGTCAGGGATTACCTTGGCGATTCGCTCGGCACGCAATACTTCTACATGCATCCACGCAACTTCCAGCGTAGGGGCGTCTTCACGATTGACGAGCCAGCGGTAACGGTACGAGGCACCAACCGTCCGATACCGCCAGCATATAAGAGGCATCATGCCGACAAGGCTGATATTTCTGAAGGTGTGAGAGCCTTAACATACAAGGAGCGCAGCTATCTGCAAACCTTCCCCGAAGAGTTTGAGTTTGTCGGGTCCAAGACAGACATTGAGCAGGCGATTGGCAATGCCGTGCCAGTTAAGCTTGCTGAGTACGTTGCTAGATGCATAGCTGACTATGCAGCAGATTAATTGTGGTGGTTGCCATGTCCTTTGTCGATGAATGGAATTTGAGCTATCCCATTCCGAATTCTATATATAGCGAGAATACGCTATCCGTTCGCGGGAGAACAGTTGGACAAGGTGGTGCTGGACAGTACGAACTCAAAGGTTCAGGCTCTCTTGCAAACGGGGATACGCTGACTGCAGTTGACATTATCGGACACGCAATCATCTTGGAAGTAGTCGTACCCTCTACTGGGCAAGTTGTCTCCCTTGGCACGCGTTATCCCGTTGCAAAAAAAGGCGGAAAAGTACGTGTGCAAATACAAGGAGACGGGGCAAAGCGTCCAAATGTCGGCAACTTGTTTGCCGCACTGCTGTTGTTGCCAGTGACGGGCAAAGTAAACGATTCATCGCCGTTGCAAGAGGACGGTTTTGCGGAAAGGACATTCTGGATGGATGCAGCCGAAGTAAAGCCTGTGGGCGTCTCCGAAGATGCATATATCTTGGAGCTAACGAAACTCTTCTTCGCCACTGGAAGCAGATACAAAGACGGGCAGTTTTCGGGTGCGATAGATTACGACTACAAGTCGAGAATTGACGATCTTATTGCCCTTTGCAATCGCGGATGCAAGATGAGGCTGGTAGCCTGACCACGGCATTCAAGTATTTCGCTGACGTTTACGCAGGGAAACTTGAGTTTGATTACAGCGTGGCTGAGTTCATGCGAAACCTCATAGCGAGCCAATTGATTGCCGAAGAGGGCATCGACTACGAACAAGGCGATGACGTGCTGCCCGCAATGCATCAACTAATCGACCTTGCTGCAAAGAATTCATCGAAAGCATCAAGCAGAGAGAAGAGGACTTTTCAGCTAAACAACCTTCCAGCTGAATTTAAAACCGACTTCTCCAGGCGCTACATCACGTCACTACTGGCAAAGCCTTTGTCATCCTTGCTGGCAACAGCGGAACAGGCAAGACGCGGATTTCCAAGCGTTTTGCAAAGTACCTTGAGGTCTTGGATGAAGACGGGGAGCCAAACTGGTTGCTCGTCCCGGTCGGTGCCGACTGGACCGACAACACCAAGGTGCTGGGCTTCTTCAACCCGATTGCAGACGGCGGCAAAGGCGCGTACGAAGAGACCGGCATACTGAGACTCATCGAACGGGCCAACGCTAACCCCGAGGTTCCGTATTTCCTCATCCTCGACGAGATGAACCTGAGCCATGTCGAGCGGTATTTCTCAGACTTCCTCAGCCACATGGAGACCATCGGCGAGGATAACCTCATCGTGCTTGATGGGTACGGCGATGGCGGTGCTGACAGGCTGCCCTATCCGCAGAACCTGTTCGTTGTCGGCACCGTGAACATCGATGAGACCACTTACATGTTTAGCCCCAAGGTGCTCGACAGGGCAAACGTCATAGAGTTCAAGCCGTCGAAGGCCGAAGTCCTCGCAGGGTTCAAAGCCATCGAGGATGCGCCGGACGTTGCCGTCGCAGCTTCCGGCGTCCCCCAGGCTTTTCTGCGTCTCGCCAAGGACATATGGAGGGAGCCAATTACATCAGCGAAGATGATGCTAACGCCATCTTCGAGAAGTTCGGCAAGCTGTATGAAGAGCTGGAGAAATGCGGCTATGAGTTTGCCTTCCGCACCGTGCGCGAAGTGCGAATGTACGTTAATGCCGCGCACGAGCTTGACGGCGAGAACTACGAACTCGAGCGTTCTGTCGATGAGCAGATTGTCCAGAAGGTGCTGCCGAAGCTCCATGGTAACAAACGTGAGATCGGCAATCTGCTTAAAAGCCTGAAAGACATATGCGATGGCGAGCTGAGCTCCGTTAAGATAAGCCAGATGGCAGCGAAACTCGATAACGTGCAGTATGCGAGCTTCATCTAGCCTATGGACGGCAGCATCGGCGCAATCCGCTTTGCAGCGGATGGAAGAACAATAGCCAGGCTCTACCAGAGCGGTGCGCATGACCGAGTCGATTGGGACGAGGAACAGCAGACCGGGCTAACCGGGCTGACGTGTTTCGGTCTCAAGCCGGAAGCATCCCAGAATGGCGCTGGTTCAACACCAGCCTTCGCCGTCAAGGACGGTCTTGACGGGAGTCCCACGCTTCGAATCAACGAAACCACATGTTATGTGCTCGAATACGAGCGGACCCCTGATGGTGGCCTGCATCCTCGCGCCTCGTTCCAAAACGAAGGCAAGAATATCAGGTGCGACAGAAACGGCAATAGTGTCACCTTCCAGTTCGTGAACTATCTCGGGCGTTCGAGGATTCGATTCGGCGAGGAAGCTGATGCGCCGATGCTACAGTTCGAAGTCGTCCCGCTCAAGATTGGCTATGAAGACGATTACATCGAGCTCACCGAGGAGCTTGCCGCAAGGTGCGCTGCGCTGCTCCTTGACTACTCGGGCTCCACGTCGAACGTTTACAAGCAAGCCGACGAGAATCGCGAGACGCTGCTTGAGCAGTTCGTCTTCCTGCGGCAGTTCTGCTACGAACCGAACCTCCAAGCCCTCTTCGAGGCGATAAAGAGGAACCCTGATAGGACGCTGGATCACGAGGACGAGCTGCGGTCGGTTGGGGCTGGCATGCCGTCCCGGAGGTTTTATACGAACCCCTTCTCGAACAGCCGGATGTGGACGCGCTTGAACTGCGGCGGCGATGCGGGAGGCGTCTACCTCCCCCAGATGGTCAGCGTCACGCGCAAGTACGACCTGCTCGACACGCCCGCCAATCGGTTTGTGAAATTTGCCCTGCATGAGATTGACCGGATCTGCACCTCTCTGATGACTGTCCTGGATGCCGAGAAGGGCGATACTCGGCAGACGGAGTGTTATCGCGAAGCCGCCGCGCTGCACGCCATGCTGGATACGATACTCAGCGGCGCCTTCTTCGACGATGTCGGCACCCTGCAGATGATGCCTCAGAACAACCAGGTGTTGCAGAAGCGCGAGGGATACTCGCAGATCTTCTTCGCATATTCCATGCTCGATATGGCGCTGCAGCTCGACTGGAAGGGCAAGGATGACATCTACGAGGGCGAATCGAAGAATGTGGCCCTCCTCTACGAGTACTGGATCTTCTTTGAGCTGTACGACATCGTAAGGGGGATCGAGGGGTGCGAGCCGATAAGCACCGATGACCACCCATTTATCGGGACGAATCCCGACGGTGGGCTGTCAATATCCCTCAAGCAGGGCGTACGCTCCTGCCAGTCATTCCAGATTGCGCAGTGCGGCGCGAAGGTAAACCTCTACTACACCCCACCTTCTCGCCCCGTGACTTTCATGCCACTCGTTACGAGGTTCGTACTCGAGACCGTTCAGACCCGACTACACGCTCGCGATATTCCCGGATGCTTATACAAACGAGCGAGCCGCAGTGCAAGATGGAGCTGTTGCATTCGTCCACTTCGACGCCAAGTACCGCATCACCGACTTGACGGGGCTTGTCGGCAAGGATGTGGGCACCGAGGAGGCAGAGCGCGAGGAACTTAACGAGGAGAAGGCGGCCTCCACCACGAACACCTACAAGCGCGGTGACCTGCTGAAGATGCACACGTACAACGACGCGATACGGCGCACGGTTGGCAGCTACGTGCTTTATCCGGGGTCGGGCGAAACGGGCGAGAAGGGCCAATTCCGGCTCTTCGAGGAGATTTTGCCGGGTGTCGGCGCTTTCGCCATGAAGCCGAGCATCAGCAGGACGGCAGAGAATGCGTTGCGCGATTTCATAGAGAAGGTCATCGGCGAGAACACGGCAAGCAATACGCGGCTGAACCGGCTGAGCTACTTCACCGAAATGGTTGTGGCTGAGCCTCCAAGCGCGGGCAAGACGGATAGCGACTCCTACGGGCATGGTGGCGAATCGTTCGTGATTGGCTACATTCGAGGGGACTCTCCCGATGACTACTATCACTTTCTCGAAAGCAGCGGCAGGCTCCGCAAGGGCGGGCGCTTTCTCTTCTACTTCTATGCCATTAAGGACGGGCATGTCTACTCGCACCATAAGGATCTCTTCCGCACGTCGTGGTTCCGCTTCTATCGGAACGCCATAAGCCAGACGAACACCTACGAGATCGAGCCTGTGGCGTGTCGCATAACCTCGAATGAGCTGGTTTCGAGGGACGAGCTGGCCGACCGCCTGGCCGACCTTGGCTACGTGCGGGATCGTGGGAATCAGGGTGCCGACTTCTACTATGTCCTGTCCGTGCGGGTGGAAGATGACGCGGCAGAACCCTTAAGCCTGGGGCGCAGGGCGGTGGATGAACAGAACGGCAACGATGCGTTCAGCCCCCACTCGCCAAAGATTGTTGGGTGATCATCTGGTCATTTTCAGAGTAGCGGTAACACCTACGGGCGCGCGAGGGGCAACGCATGAGGCCAATCGTCTACAACGGGGTTGACCTGTCGGGCGTGTGCTCTGCCGAGGTCATCGAGAAAGTTGCCCTGCCCGTGGAGGCGGAGACCCTGGCGGTGCCGAGGCGTGCCGGCGCACTGCTGGTGGCGGGGCGGCTGTCCCCCAGGCTAGTGCGGGCGCGGCTGTTCATGGACACCCGCCCGCGCCTTCAGGACGATGTTCGGCGACAGGGACGACGCAGCGGCGCTGCCACGTCGCGCAGGTAGCGGAGGAGGGTTGCTCCCAATGGCCCGCGGCGTCCGCGCCCCGGTGCCACCCCGTGACCGGCGGCTTCGCTCGAAGCCGCTACATCAGGCTCGTTCCCGCTTTTCCGGGTCATATCCCTTCGTATACACGGTAAAGCTAAGGCTATCTATCGTGCCGGTGCTGTAGACGCATGCGTCGGGCGCGCTCCGTGTGCCTTGGGCGGTCGGGTCGGTCGAGACACAATCGTCCCTATCTATTCCAAGCAATGGAATGGGCTTTGCCACCTGGTCGGCGCTATTAATTTGCGCAATGATCTCCAACAACTCGTATAACTTGATAAGCCATGAGCTGTATGGGTGCTCGCCGGGTCCCTTGTGCTTCAGCGTGCACTTTGATTGCGGGCTTTCGGCGAGCTGGCTCAAGCGTTCAAAAAGCGCCGGGTACTCGGCTTCGGGAAACTCGACTTGTACATACTGTATGCCATTGAGGATGAATCCGTACCACAGTACGGGGTATGGAAAACCGTTCCTATCTGGTCGCCTGATTTTTGTCCTGCAATTGGGCTGGTTGACGATAGACAGCCATGCCGCATAGAGCTCGTCGGAAATTAGGTCGCTCGCTTGGTATGTTGGGCCAAGACCATCGAGAACAAAATTGCCAAGGCTGTCAAAATAGTGGGCACAATCCGTTAAACCCTTTTCGTATGCCGTGTCGGCTTTTCTCCGTATATTGAGTGCGACGTCGCGGGGTGATTTGCGACCAAGATGTTTTTTGGCGTTGTGCCGCGGGTTGCAATAGAGCTTGGTCGCCGCGTTATATCGATCGCAGTACTTGCTGTTAGGGCCGGTCGGAAAAAAGAGCGAACCACAGGTTTGGCATGTTATCGGCATAATGCCGCACAGCAGCAGCTCGTGGAGGATGCGGGCATAAAGGCTTGCAAAGGAACATTCCTCTTCGGTGAAGTAAGCTCTCCTGCCTTTGCAATAACAGCTTGAAGCCTTACGAGCCTATTGAGGTTTTCCTGGTCGTTAAGCTCTGCATACGTATGGAAGTCTCCATTTGCGTAGATTTGGTTCTCGCGCATAGCCTCGAGATAGTTCTTGCGAAACGCCTGCATAAAGGGGGCGCTATTCATGCGTTTTATATCGCTCAAATGTTCTTCGAGCTTTTGAGCCGTTTCGTTTCCGGGCAAGTGCTTTTTGGCTGCGTATGCAAAAGCGTCGCCAAAGCGGATGATTGCCGGCAGCTGATTATCGAATAATCGAAATTGTCGCGGGTCGCTTGTTTTGATGGCGGCTGGGAAAAACTCTTCGTTTTGCGCGAGCAGGCTAGGTGCCTCGGTGTTTTTAAGCAGCGGGGCAAGCTCCAGACATTCCTGATAAAAAACAATGAGAAGCGCTCGAAAGAGATCGGTATTGGTGCAAACGCAAGCTGTTTCTATCTGCGAGTTGACCTTTGGATAGTTGTCTCTTGGATTGTCGCGTTTATACGGCACCGGTTCTGTTAGCCCGGTCTTGCCGTTGGTAGTTGTAATGTCCATGTCGTTCGACACGAGCTTGAGATAGGAGCTGAAGAGGGACGCCATTTCTTGCTTATTGAGTTGGGCCGATGTCGTGATCACCGCGCGGTACAGGCGGTTGATTTCTTTGCACTCAATAGCGTTGTTGTTCATCCAGCAGCTGTAATAGCGATAGTCGGGAATCGCTGTGATGTTCATGACACACTGCCTGCAGACATTTTCAAGGAGATACCTGGCCATGCCAGATATCTCTCCGTGTGCATGGCGCGTAATGGCTTTATCGAATATCGGAGCAAAGAAATCGAGGTCGCGTTCCTTTTGTTTTTGAAGGTTGACTTCGATTTCGGCTTCGTTCAATTCTGCTTGCGCGGACTCTTGGTCGGAATCGTCTGGATCGAGCCAGTCGTCATGGTCTGGTTCGGCTGCGTAGTCCATCGAAGCGTGTTGCGCATCGTGGGGAGCAGGGGGCTGACGAATGGCGTTCTGCAAATCGATGTAAAAGCGCAATTTTGCTCGCTCACGAAAGTGGCCCCCAATCTCGTTGAAAAGCGAGCTTAAGTCGACGCGTAATAGGTCGTTGGCTACGGAGACGAGATTCCATGCGCTTGCATTGCCGGTTGCGTTTCCGTCATCGGCGCAATCAATCTCTGGCGTTCTGTTAAGAAGAAGCATGCGGGGATTGACGGGAGAGCGAAGAAAGCCAGCCTCGAAACCCCAGCTAAACGGCTCTTGTTCGGAATCAAGCATTAATGCTCCAAACAGCCAAAATTTAAAACCCGATAAAAGTCATATTACGCGGCTGTTTGCGGCTGTTCAATGGAATCAAGCGAAAAGGCTTAAAACCAGGGAGGCCGTTATGTCCGATTGCATCAAGCTCAACAAAGGAAACATCGATGTATGCGAGCGCGAGGTTATCGTTCTTCGCGAGATCATCGCTGCCGCCATGGGTCGTTTGCACCAGATGCGCAAGCAGTGCGAGCGCGGCTATGTGTCTTCGGAGGATTTCGAGAATGCGTTGGATGCGTACGGAGTAATCAGTGAGCGAGTCGATGAGCTTGACCAGCTTGGTTTCGAGTTCAGATGGTCGTCAGTCCCCGATGCCGGAATCGATGAGAACGACGGGCTCGAATGGATCGAGGACGACAACCCTCCGCGTGAGCGCGGTTTTGATATTGCTTGTTAATGTGACCGAACGGTTGATTGGAGACAAAATGTATCCGTACTACGAATGTGACAACTATCCCATGAGCATTACAGATGATGACGGCCCGTTTCTGATCATGGAGGCGAGGCTGTCTGGCGACGACGAGCTCAATGATGATTTTAGGAAAGGCGCCAGTTATAGATGCTCGTGTGCGACTGTTTCTGCGGCGATTGATCTTTGCAGGTCGATGACGGACGCGATGCCGATCCTTGGTATGAAAGTTGGGAGAAGGCGGTTGAGCGTTATCCGCTCGAGAAATGCGAGGATGCGACAACGCTGTATTGGATCGAGCCGACCGATCCGCACAAGGCGCTGTGCGCCCTCCAACCCCATTGCGATCTTGAGCCATACGTGGCTGAGGCAATTGGCGCAGTTGACACGTATCTACTGGAGTGCGCGGACTATCCCTTTACGGTCGATCATTTAGATCTAAAGGACGTTGACGTCCTGCTCAGCGCTGCTTGGGGATTGGCTCGAGTCCTCGAAGAAACTTGGGGCACTTGCGACCCTGATGATGTTTTGGAAAAGATCGAGGATGCTACGTACAGTGCGTATATAACGGTTAAGGACCTGATCGCGGGCGAAGAGGCGGCCAAAGCCAGCGCAAAGTCCGATGACAATCTTTAGCCACCGCACTGAACGGCGCGACCGATCGGAAGGCTGCCGGGAAAAGCTTTAGCAAGCGCCCCGACCAGGTTCAGGAGTCTGCCGCCGATGCATCCCTGATGCGTGTCGCCCTTGCAGTGATCGATGCCAAAGAGCGCGAGGCGTTGGAGTGCGATCTTAAGAAACTGCTCGCTTCGTGCGAGTAGTCGCTGACTGCTCCTCTTTCCTTTCTCTCTTCTCTCAAGCGGCATGGACGCCGCCGCTTGACCGCCCAGCGCGAGTTTTGTCCGCACGGGATGGTATCAAACACGTGTAACAACTAAATCGGAGGTTTGACCATGGCTATGTGGGATCTCAACTGCCAATCGAATCCGTCGTCTGCGGACGACAAGGAGCTCGCTCCCTATCTTGCACGTCAAAAGGCGATGCGCGAGTTTTTTGAACGCGCGCTGTTTGTCCCCAAGGATCAGGACAACAATGCCTGTACTTTTTGGGCGCCACGACGGGCTCGGGTAAAAACTATACGGCCGAGCAGGTCACAGCCGACCTCATCGCCGGTGGCTGGGACGATTCGGGCTGTTTTAACAAGTGCCCGGGCCGTCGTTACCTGGTGTTTGTGGTGCCGGGTAAGGACAACCGCGACAACTACGTTGCGAGCGTGCGCAAATTGCTGGTTGAACAGGGCATGGATGGCGATGCCGCGCAGCGCATGGTGTTCGATCTTCCGCGTGCGGGCGATAACATCCTGCATTGGATTGAGGCTACGCGCGGCAAGGGCGCCGTGGGCGTGCGTGACATCCCGTGTCCCATCGAGGCAGACGATGAGAGCTCTCGTCGCATCATTAAGCGGGCGTGGTGCAACGCTATGGAGATTGCCGATGACCTCTTGGCATTCTCGACACTCGAAATCGCCTGGGAGGTGTTGCAGACCGTTTGACCCCTGCCCTTCGCGATAAGCTGTCGTCGGCGGATGCGAGCTTGCGTTGGGCGGTGAGCCACGAGCTTAAAAACGTCACGCGCGGTATGGAGGTGATTCCTCAGATTTGGCCGTCTGCTCTGCTCAATGACGAGAGTATGCCGCATGTGATTGCTCTGACACCGCAAAAGCTCATCAATAGGATCGATACAGTGACCGGTGCGGGTGTTGTGCTCTTTAACGCAATGGCTGCCGAGAAGGGCCTGTTTATCTTTGACGAAATCGACCACATGAAGGCCGACATACTGTCGACGCTGACGGATGATCCGTGACGTTCCAGCCGGACGAGGTTCTGCGTATCCTCGATCGTCATTTTAACGGCGGTGTGGTGGACCCCTTGCTACTGGGGAATCGAGATCAATGGATGGCGGTCTACACACATGCTTCCACGTCGGGCGATCACAAAGGGTCAAACGCCGAGAGGAACAGGGTTTCGCGAGCGAGCGTAGAGGAAGCTGCCGAAGAAATCGCCAAGGATGCCAAGAAAATTCAAAAGGCACTCGCCTCTTGTATTAAGGAAATGAAACTGCGCCCGCCTTTTGCGCTGTCTGACGAGGCGAAAGAAGAGCAGCTCTCCGGTCGACATCTGTTTGGTAGTGACGATATCTCGGTGGGCGACAACTCAGCGAATCCGTTGCGCTTCAAACTCAATGAGGGCGGTACTCGCAATATGATTACCGCTCGTGGAGGGAATGGGCAGCAAACCGTCAGCAAGGCGGTGCGCCGTGCACGCGGTCTTGTCAGGATGGTAGTGGGTCATCTCGCCCGTTGCGTCACCCTTATGGACAGCCTGTACTACGGGGGTCTTTCGTACAAGGACGATCTTTCGCGCAAGAATATCATCGACGCTCTGGGCATTAGGAACGACCAGACCAGTGAGAAATACTTTTGGGATTCGTTGATGCTGGCGCTGTTCTTTAAAGATCGCAAGAACGACGAGATCGATGCCGCCGATGACTCGATGTATGCGCGTGGCGTTGACTACTTAGTGATGGAAACCACCATCGAGCACATGTTTACCACGTACCTAACCAGCCATGGCATTGAGCGCATGCCCGAGGCCTACCTTGCCTCCATTGCCGCCAAAGCGCCTTGCGTGTGCATGAGCGCAACATGGAGTGCGCCGACCGTCAAAAACTTCAACCTCGATTACCTTGACGAGGTTCATGGTGTGGTTCGCAAGGACGTTTGGATTGGCGAGCTCAACCAGGAAATCGTGCGACAGACTAAGCTGTTTAACAAACAGGCTGCGAAGGAGTACGACGTCGATATTGCCTGGGTGGATGAGTCCAAGGAAATTGCCGGCATGGTCGCGCTGGCAGGCGGCGCCTTTGGCGGCATCATCGTGTCGCCCGACGAGGTGTACGAGCGCGCGATGCGGTTCTTTGACGGGATTGGCGTGAGTGAGGGACTTGCGGTGCGTCTGCGCTTAAAGATTGCCGACAGGGTGGGCGTGAGCGACGCCAAGAGCATCGAGTTTGAGCTGAAGCGCCTGAGCAAGACGCTTGTTGCCGTGAGTACTTGGGCCCGTGGTGTGGCGCGTAACGAGCAACAGGCGGGAGCCGTTTTTACCACGCGCCACATGGGAAACCATGGCGAATTCAATAGTCTGGCGCTGGATCTTGCGCGCGAGATTGTCGCGGAGCTGGTGATTAGAAACGTCAAGTGCCCCGAGATGTCGTACGAGAAATCGCTTGAGGCCGCCAAGGACATGGTGCCGTGCTTTAACGCTGCGGAATGGGATGCAGGTTGGCGTGGCGCTCAAAAACGTCTCGAGCTGGGCCAGCGACCCTGATGTTTATCAATCTTTCGGCCGGTGGCTTTTCCAAGAATCTCAAATACAAGGTGCCGGAGAATCTGTGCGACATGGTTCATCAGGTCGATTGCGGCTTTGAAAATGTCGACCGTCGCCCCAAGATGGATCTTGATTTCTTATATATCGAGTCGCCCACAAGTCGTTTGACCTGGGGAGTGGAGATCAACTCAAATAAGTTTGTCCAGCAGGCGCTACTTGGCGTGGTGGAGCAGGAGGAACTGGTAGCGCGCGGCGAGGTTCCGTTTACTCAAAAGCGCCGGAACGTACGCATGCTTCTATCTGGCGTTAATAAGAGCCTGCCGGTGCGCGACACCCTCTCTTATCAGGTCGAAGGCGCTCGCATTGTGGCACAGGCTGTGGGTCGCCTGATGCGCACGAGTGTAAAGATGCCTTGCGTGCAGGTTATGCTCGACCGCGAGATTGCGAACGATTGTAACTTTTCGTTCTTGCATGATTTGCCGATGGGCTACGAGCTTGAGCAGGTGGTTGGTGCCTGCGCCGCTGCCAACAACCATATGACGGACAACAAGGAACACGCTGCCGTTAAGCAGCAGAACCTTGCCGCCTTTAGGAACAACCTTGCCAAGCAAAAGCACGAAAAGCTGGCGTGGAAAGTTACCTCGCTAAACGCCGGGGACGAAGATCTCGCTGCTTTTGATGGCGAGCGCGACTTTTACCTGCATCATTTTTGCCTGCCATGGGAAGATCTCGCGCAATACCCAGAGCGCCGGAGTACCGCGCTGCGCATGTCGCATGCTGCAAATGGCTATGCCTATGCAGAAGGCGGGGCATGCAAGGTGCCACGTTTTGAATTCCCTAACTACGATGGTGAGCCCGTCGAGCAAATTGCCGCTCGTCTGGAGGACTATTGCCGCTGCAGCGCGGGCTATAAGGGCGCAAAGGTTCGTCAGGTAAGTCAGGCTGCGGCGCGTGTGCCCGAGCTGCTTTCGATTCGTGAGGTGCGCGAGCGCTGGTCTCGTGACGGGGTGCCTTCGACGCTGCAACCGGCGGCAACGGCACACATGACGCCCTATATGTTCCAAGCGGTCTACCTGGGTGAGCTGGGAGAATCTGCCGGAAGGGCAATCTTTGAGGCATATTACGACGGCCGTTATTGCTTACGCGTGGCGATGCTGCCCATGCCGAGACGGGCGGCGACTTTGAGGTGCTCGATGCCGCCGGCAACAAGACCGGGGTGTGGATCGACTTTAAGCACTATCGCATCGGTGCCTATATCGCTTATGTTCGAGACGGTCGCGAGGCGTCGGATGCCGAGCGCTTTAGGGCGAAGGCTCAAAAGGTTGGGGCGAAACGCCTGCTGATCGTCAACGTTTTGGCTGATGAGGCAGCGCTTGAGTGCGCGCCCAAGGCACTCGACGCCGAAGGGACTGTGTTCTCCGTTCCTTATATGGCCGCTGACGGTGCAATCAATCTGGAGATGATGGAGGCGGTTCGTCGTGCAATCGAAGCATAACCAGCCGTGCGGTCTGGGAGACATCGCCGTATCAGAGCTCGTGTTGCAGCTCGATGCCGCTGCTGCCGAGGAGCGCTACTCGGTCTTTTGGTGCAATGTGGGCGATGCTGGTAAGCACGCCGTGGCGAACTTTATGGCCGATGTGTGCCAGACGGGCAAGGTCGTCGCGCTCACTCAGCTTGCCGATAACCGCGTCTTTCTGATGGTCAAAGCGGGCGTGCAGACGGGCGATCTTAATGCCTCGCTTTATCAGGAGCAGGTAGTTCCGATTAAAACTAATTGGAACGAGTTGGACGATTACGTTGCACTCCGTTTGCTGTTCAACTCCTGCTCTCAGTTTGAGGGGATTCAGGACGAGGTTCCCAATGACACCGGGCACCTGTATGTTATTAGCGCCAAGGGTGCCCGCCGCGATGCTGCCGAAAGCGACGGAAGGGGACCTGCCAAGATCGAAACGGTTGAAATCGTTATCGATGAGGATTGCGCCTTCGATCTTAAGATTCGAACGTTCACCAAGCGCCGTGTGCTTATTGGCAGGGCGCAAGGTGACGAGAAAGAGCTCGAGAAGATTAAGAGCCAAGTGGGCTACAGGCTATCGCCCGTGGCGACGATGGTGCTTGCCCACGAACAAAAAGACGAGTACATCCTGCGTCGCGCCAGGGGCGACAAGCCGTCCAAGCGCCGTGATCTGACGTTCTCGGCCCAGGCGGACAAGGTCGCCTATACCAAGAAGGGCATTCTGTATCGAGAGCTGCAGATTCTCGAACGCCGTTACAGCGACTTCGCCCGGGTGAAGCTCATGGAATACCCGCGTAAGAGTTTCTACGAGGTGCTCAAGGGTGATGAGTACGCGCGCGTGGTTGCGGAGCGCATGGCGGGGCAGCGAATCGTGGTGTCGTTTGCGCGTAATGGCTTGCCGAAGTGGCGCGCCGGCTGGCCGATCGACTTAACGATTCCTCGTGGGGCGTTCGCGCATCGTATGGCGGAAGGACAGTTGATTCGCGGGCGCTGAACCTTGTCGTTGTGCCTAATGAAGTTGCCGAGGACGATGGCTATGCCTTGCATGCGGCGTGGTGGAACAGCACGTGACGCCGGATGTGTGCGAGCCACTGTTTAAGGTGGCGCCAAAGCAAAAGGATCGCAACGCGCAAGAGGCGATCCTGGGCGCCATGCTCAAAGAACTGCTGGTAAAGCAGGATGTTGTCGACGAGCAGGTGACGGCGTTTGACCTTGACGCTTTGGATATTGAGTCGGTAACGGTGTGTGGCTTAGTCGATGTACCGCATAAAGCAAAGGACAAGACTGAGCTGGATTCGCGTATCGCTACGTTGGCGATTGGCGCGGATGGGGGCATGCGCTATGCCTCACATTCGGCAGAGGATGGTCCCGAGGACGAGATGGAGCTCGATCTGCTGACCGCGGATGGCAAGCTCGATAAGGTGCCTATGTCTTTGACGTGCATGCGGACGGGCGGTCTATGCTTGCGCGCGTGCGGGATACAGGTCTGACGACGTTTTCCAACAACTTTATGGCCCTGGTGGGCGAGCATCAGCTCACAGGCAAAGCGGGGCGTAAGAAGAAGTTTTTCGAGAGCTACAACTCGCCTTATTACGGCATTGGAACGTTCGAGCGTGCGGGCAAGACTTGCTATTTTGTGGGCGTCAACAATGGCACCCAGGAGGATATGGCGACTGCGATTCACGTGCGTTCGATTGAGGTGCTCGACGGCGATGATTTGTCTGAGTTGTTGGTTCAGCTGGCCAACATAGGCCTTTCGCGCTATAAGGCTCCGTCCGTGTGGCCGATTCCGGTCAAGTATCTCAACGAGTGCGCTGCGCGTGAGGGCGCGGTGGAGGATGGCAGTGGCGACAAGTGATGGTGTTGCGCAATTATCGCTCCTAGAACTTTTTGAAATTAGGCTTGCATTGTAAAAGCGGAGAACATATACTGCAGCCATAGCACATCAGATGGGGTCTCAAAAAGAGACCAAGCAAACGAGTTTTCAGTTTATGTTGAGAGGTACTTGAGCATGACCAGCAGAATTTTCTCCCTTTACAACAACAATACCGACCACATCGATCTCAATACCATCTGCGATTACAGTATTGGTTCTAAGGCCGAGAACTACATGTTCGCTCAAGATGATCTAGAGCTTAGCTCCGAAGATTATGAGTACCTGAATGATATTGAGCGCGAGCGGGAGCATGAGCTCGGCATCCGCTGATGGATGCGGGCTCGTCTCCAACTCCTCCGATTTAATTACTCCGTTATTACCTCTTTTTAGCGGGGCATGTTGAATCGACTATGTGTATCAAACATCAGCTCATCGTGGGAAGGAATCGGCAATGAGCAAGAACGTGAATAAGAAGATCAACGGCGGCGCTGCGGGTAAGGCGAAGGCCGCCGGGCGCATGGCGACAGTTGCCGTGGCGACAATCGCCATGACGGGCGGCTCGCTGCTGTCTCCGCTGACCGCGGTGGCGCAGGGTGCGAACAGTGCCGACGCTACTGGGAAGCCGACTGCGGTGCTTTCCCCGTTGACGAGCGCGGCCGCTGCTAGTGCTGGCGCGGGCACGGTGTCGGCGGCGCAGAAGGTCGCCAACCTGCAGGCTGCGGTCGATGCGGCTCGCGCTAAGGCCGCTGCTGCCAAGCCGATTTGGATGCGGCCGCCGCTCCTTACGACGCCGCCGCTGCCAACCAGCAGCAGGTCAGAGCGCCTACGACGCGGCCCGTGGCGCAAGCGACGCTGCTGCTTCTGCGGCTTCGGCCGAGCTGGAGCAGCAGATGGGTGCCGCGCAGGACAAGGCCGATGTGGACGTGAAGGCGCTTGAGGACGCTCAGGCCGCACTCGATGCCGCAAAGAAGGATCTGACGGACAAGGACGATGCTCTGGTGGCTGCCCAGAAGACCGCCGAAGATGCCCAGGCTGCGCTCGAGGCCGCGCAGGCCGCTGCTGCCGATGCCACGCCCGAGGCTGTTGCCGCAGCTCAGGCCGCTGCCGAGCAGGCCGCGAGCGAGCTGGAACAGGCAAAGCAGCAAGCTGCTGACGCGCAGGTCAGGCTTTCGAATGCCCAGGCTGCTGCTGGCGCTGCCGCGGCTAAAAAGCAGGACGCGCAGGGCAAGCTTTCGGCAGCTCAGCAGGCAAAGGATGCAGCCGACGCGGATGTGAATGCCGCTCAGGCGAGCTATGACGCCGCCAAGCAGATTTGGATCGAGCCGAACAGGGTGCAGCAGGCCCGGAGTACGAGACTGCCAAGGCAAAGGTGGACGTCGCTACTGCCACGCTGGAGGCCGCCAAGTCGGTCCAGGCGCAGCGCGAGGACGAACTCGCAGCCGCCTCGCAGGAAGTGACCACTGCCGAGGGTGAGGTGCAGGCTGCTCAGCAGGCGCTCGCCGTCCAGCAGCAGGCTGCGGCTGACGCGCAGTCCAAGCTGGACGCTGCCACGGCTACTGCGACCGCGGCAGACGCCGCCGTCGATCAGGCTAAGGCCGAGCATGCCAATGCGCTTGCGGCGCTGGCCGACGCTCAGGCCAAGCTCTCGGCCGCTAAGGACGAGAAGAACGCTGCCGACAAGGCGCTCGACCAGGCAAAGGCTCAAAAGCAGCAGGCCGATCAGGCTGTAGCTCAAGCGCAGGCCAAGCTCGACGCCGCTCAGGCTACGGCGAACGCCTCGGCGGAAAACTACCGCCAGGGCGCCATTGCGTTCTTTAAGAGCGTGGGTGCCGACGATGCGGCGGACCTGATTCTCAACTGCAAATATGCCAGCCTCACCAAGGTGGGCGAGGAGGTTGACGCGACGAGTCTGACCAACATGAAGCAAGCGATTGTGTGGCTCAAGGCGTGCAACAAGTATCGTGCGAGCGTTGGCCTGGGTGAGCTCAAGGTGACGTATGCCATGATGGCGACCGCGATTGCCGATGCGAATTTCTCCGATACCAAGACTGCGCACGCCATGCAGTTCAACGTGGGCGAAAACGTGGCGTGGAACTACGGAAGCGACCCGTTCATCCAGTGGGTCGATCAGGAGAAGGCCGTCTTTGACCGCGCTGCGGCTACGCTGGGAGCGACGGGCCTTACGGGAAAGGCTGCTTTTGATTTCTACGAGCAGCATGGCGACGAAATCGATCGCTACGTGGCTGCGCATGGCGGGAGCGTGCATACAGTCGGTCACTACATGAATGTGATCGATCCCGATTACACCGTAACGGGTATGGGGGTTTGCACGCGCGGGACGATGAACCGTTGGCTTACGCAGGCGCAGACGTTCTCTATGTCTGGAGGATGGTACACGAATGCCGCCAATCCGATGACGGTTGCCGAATACGAGGCTGCGCTTAATGCGTGGTGTGACTCGTTGGCAAATCCTGGGCAGGGCGTGGACGCGGCTCGTCAGGAGCTTTCTGCCGCTCAGGGCGCGGCTGCGCAGGCTGGCGGCAAGGTGAGCGCCGCGTCGCAGGCCGCCGCTGCAAGGCAGGCTCAAGTCGATGCTGCTGCCGCCGATGTTGACGCTGCTGCCGCTGGGGCCTCGGATGCCAGGCTGCCGTGGGGGAGAAGCAGGCCGCGGCTGAGGCCGCTGCGCGTGCCGTGGCTGATGCCCGCGCCGACGTGGACGCTGCCAGCGCTGCGGTTACCGCGGCGCAGAGTGTCGTGACTGCCAAGTCTGATGAACTCGATGTCGCCAAGGGCAAGGCTGCCGCTGCCCGGCGTGCGCTGGATGCCGCTCGCGCCGGCGTTGGCGACAAGGAGAGCGCGCTTGCTGCCGCCCAGGACGAGCTGGCTGCGTACTCTGCCGACGTTGCCGCTGCTCAGCGTGCATTTGATGCGGCCTCGGCGGTGCTCGAGGGGGCGCGTGCCGTTCAGGCTGACGCGCAGGCTGCAGTGAATGCCGCGCAGGGTGCGGCAGCCAGGCAGATGCCGACGTCGCTGCTGCCCAGGCCGAGCTTGTTGCCGCCCAGGCTGCTGCGAGCGGTGCCGGCACGGCTGTGACCGCGGCTCAGGCCGCATCCGTCGCGGCTGCTGCTCGTGCGGCTCAGCTACATGATGCCGCCGCGGCGCTTGCTCAGGCGACGGAGGACAAGGCCGCTGCCGATGCTGCTGTTGAGGCAGCGGCTTCGGCGAAGACCGATGCCGAGTCTGGCGTGACTGCGGCGGACGACGCCGTAACGGATGCGACCGCTGATCGCGATGCTTCTGCCGCCGCGGTTGCCCGCCTGCGCAGGATCAACCTTGCCGACGCCATCGCTAGCGGCCGTGCCAACGATGCGGATGAGGCGCTCAACGCTAAGATCGCTGCAGCCCACGATGCCGCCGAGCGCGCCGCAGCTGCCAAGATTGAGCTCGACGCTGCCGTTGCTGCGACGGATGCTGTGGCACCTGCCTACTTGGAGGCGCTTGCCAACTATACCGCCGCCAAGGCCGAGCTCGACCAGGCTATTGTCGAGCTCAACGCCGAGATCGCTCGCCAAGAGGCCGCCGAGCGCGGGAATGGCGAGCAGACTCAGCCTGCGACGCAGGTGGCGTACCAGGCCAAGCACATGACCTCGGCGTCCGAGGCCACCACGCAGCAGACGACGATGCCCGCCACGGGCGACGTGTCCAACCTGCTGGGCGAGACGTTCGTAATTGGAGGCACGGTCCTGGTTGCCGCCGGCGTCTTCCTGTCCGACAAGCGCCGCCAGCTGATCCGTTAGGGACGGAGGAAAGCGGATCATTTTCGGCGCGCGCCGCAAGGGCATGGGTCCTGCGGCGCGCGCCGCTTTTATCTTCAAGATTAATTAAGGAGGGACATATGCAAATTAGAGGAGAGGCCGCGATTGCCTGTGGGTTCATGGCGGGCTTGGCAACGGGGCTGCTGTTCGATGGATGTTTCGACAGCTACATCAATCGATTCTGCGATTCTGATTTTCCGAGAGGCTGGCCTCGGAAAACGGCACCGGCTCGTCAAAAGGCGGATGCGCCCATCAAGTCCCGCAGCGTGGCTGCTTCAAAAACCAAGGTGATCGTCATCAAGAACGGCAAGATTTATCACCGTTCTGGGGGATGCAAAAACCTTCCTCAAAATGCCATTAGAACAAGCGTGCCACTGGCGACCGCGCTCAAACGAGGAAAGACCCCCTGTTCAGTATGTTGCCCGCCAGCGGCTTAGACGATTCTTCGGGGGTGTTCTGCAAGGACATGGGTCCCTGCGGATACATGGGTTTAAAAACGTGTCCGCACGGCATGGGACACTTACCCTGCCGCCCTGCTCTGCCGCGGCGGCATGTACCCAAACAACGATCCTCTAAGGAGTTCGATACCAATGAGCGATAACACCAAGCATCTCGCAAAGAAGTGCGTCAAGGACGCGGGGCCGTGCCTCGCGTTGTGCCTTGCCGGCGCAGCGGTCGCGCTGCTGGCTGTTCTGGGGCCATTCGACGTGCTCCGAAGTGCCAGTTCTCTGCACGTTTGCATGGCCCTTGCCGGCGCCATGATGACCGGCGGCGTACTCGATCTGATTTTTTGGGTGCTCGACCCGTTTGGATGGAAGAACGAGGGGTAAGCCCTAAGGGATGGATACCCCGCAGCAACAGGAGGTCCCCGTGATCTGGTTTACCGGCGATACTCACTTTGGACACGAGAACATGCTACGGCTTAGCGATAGGCCTTGGTCGACTGTTGCGCAGATGAACGATGCCATGGTCGCCAACATTAACAGCAAGGTTGCTGCGGATGACGAGCTCTACATCTTGGGTGACTTTAGCTTTAAGATGACGGTCCAAGACGCCTACGAGCTGCGCAAAAGCATTGTCTGCAAGCGCGTCCACCTACTGCCCGGCAACCACGACAAAGACTGGACGCAGCCTGCCGTAGCGGATGCTTTTATCGTCGAGCCGCCCATTTGCGTGCTCAAGATTGACCGCCAAAAAATCGTGCTGAGCCACTATCCATGGTCGACTGGCAGGGCATGTCGCACGGTAGCTGGCATCTGCACGGGCATATCCACAGCTGTGGCGACGCGTACAACAAGTTCAACCTCAGACAGGGGCTGCTGCGCTATGACGTGGGCGCGGACGCTAACAGCTACGCCCCGGTGAGCCTGGAGGAGCTCAAGTCGTGGTTTGTGCAGGTAGACGAGCCGGTGAGCTGCGTCAAGTGGCCGTGGTGGGTCAACGCCACGGGCAACGAGCAGATCGAGCACGATCTCGAAACCTATAAGAGGGAAGTGGTGATCCGATGACGGTCTATGTGACGGGCGACATTCACGGTGGCGTCGACATGCAAAAGCTGCGCGACTGGGATCTTGGGGATAGTCTGACGAGTGACGACTATCTGATTGTTGCGGGCGACTTTGGCTTTCCCTGGGATTTCTCTGCCGAGGAGTGCGCCGATATCGCCTGGCTGGAATCGCGTCCCTATACCGTGTTGTTCGTCGACGGCAACCACGAACGCTTCGACCATTGGGCGGAGCGCCCTATGGAGCTGTGGCATGGTGGTCTGACGCAGCGCCTGTCGGACACCTCGCCCATACGGCGCCTGACGCGCGGCGAGGTTTTTGAGCTCGACGGCTCAACGATTTTTACCATGGGCGGCGCCACGAGTGTGGATAAGGAATACCGCATTCCCTATTCCAGCTGGTGGCCGCAGGAGCTGCCGGATGAGCGCAACTTTGAGGAGGCGCGGGCAAAGCTCGACAGCGTGGGTTGGAAGGTCGACTACGTGATCACCCACACCTGCTCTACGCGCATGCTTTCGCCCACGCTCTATCCGGGGCCTGGCTGGAATTATCCCGCCGTTGATCGGCTGACGGCATTTTTCGATGAGCTGGAAGACCGCTTGGATTACAAACGCTGGTATTACGGGCATTTTCATCGGGATGCCAACCCGGCCGAGCGCCACACCGTGCTCTACGACTGTATCGTTCGCCTGGGCGACGAACTCCAGCCCTGGGATGTTGCGTAGGGGTGGAGTGAGCGGCTACTCGGCCGTTACGGTGATGTTTTCCCGGTGTGCGCGGATGACGTCCCAGCTAAAGTGCTCGACCAGTTGCTCGGCAGAGCGCGGTGTGGCGTCCGGTGCGATGCCCGTTTGCCTGGCGAGCCAGCCCAGCAGTGCCTCGGGCGTGCCAAAGCGGGCGCGGAGCTCGCCCAGGTCCAGGTCGCGGTCGCGCTTGGAAAGGCGACGGCCGTCCGGCGACATGAGCAGCGGAATGTGCGCGTAGTGCGGCGTGGGAAGTCCCAGCAGATGCTGCAGGTAGATTTGGCGGGGCGTGGAGCCAGCAGGTCGCATCCGCGCACGACCTCGGTAACGCCCATGGCGGCGTCATCGACCACCACGGCTAGCTGATAGCAAAAACGCCGTCGCTGCGGCGCACCAAAAAATCGCCGCACTCGGTGGCGAGCGCCTCGCATTGGGCCCCGTACGTGCGGTCCACGAATTCGATCACGTCGCCCGCGAGGTCGTCGATGTCGGGCACGCGCAGGCGCGTGGCCGGGGCG
>ENA-OQEN01000076-OQEN01000076.1-human-gut-metagenome-genome-assembly--contig:-NODE-76-length-36957-cov-3.496470_pt1 | contig 36957 bp, 43 predicted proteins | sample MGYA00242791_ERZ504627 | MGnify/ENA primary metagenome ERZ504627 (study PRJEB26092, sample SAMD00036316) | human gut metagenome | host: Homo sapiens | study: EMG produced TPA metagenomics assembly of... | reverse complement strand
TCTCCCAAGGGGAGAGGCAAGGGATGCTCGCACGGTACACCGAAAGGTGTATAGAAGTGCGCTTTTATCAGTTCGGCAAATTGGAGTTTACCGCTCGATACGGTAATATTTGAATGTTTCATCTTCTCTGACAAAACGAAATCCTACTTTCCCCAGTACATGCTGACTCCGGGTGTTTTTCCTGATGGTATCTGCGTTTACCGCAGCCATTCCCAACTCGTCAAAGGCGGTTTTTACCGCCAAACGTTCTGCCTGCGTTCCGTATCCCCTTCCCTTCACTGCGTCGTTTTGCATATGGATACTCAGGGAACATTCTTTTTTATCATGGTCGATCTGCTTCAATTGCAATTCCCCGATCACCTTATCTCCAAGCATGATCGCAAACAGTCTGCGTGAAGCATCCTGCCCCTTCATATCAAAATATCGATTTACCGCAGCTTCGTCATAAACATAGGGCTGAAACAGGTGCATATCCATATAGATAGACGCATCATTCGTCCAATGCTTGTACAGTTCGTGACATAGTTCTCGCGTCATCGCCCTTAACTGAATTGTTGGCATGTTAGATCTTACCTACCTTATTATTCCGACTTATTGCTTTGTTTCATTTTATCATGTGGCTTTAATATATGCAATAACATTCCCGGCAGACATTACTGCCGGGAATGAAACTGTCTTATGACCACCCGGCTTTTGCGGCAGTCTGTTTTATTCCGAACATTCAAGTGTTTGTCAGAATTCTGCGATTTGTTTCGGTGCGAAATTTAAAAAGTCGGCCGAACAAAGTGAGTAGCGTATGCCGTCCAGCGTTCCGTTAAAGCCGAGCCTGCATGACTGCGCATGAAGATGCCCATACACAACCTGCTGCACGGGATACTGCGAAATAAGCTCCGTAAAAGCCGTCCGCATGCCGTTTTCGGCAACAGGTGGATAATGCAGCATCGTTATGACAGGCGCACGCCGAGCCGCCTTAAGTGACATTTCAAGCCGTATCAATTCGCGGTTGAAAATCTTTTCGTCGGCTTTTCCGAAGTTGGCAGCCGAAGGAAGCATCCAACCGCGTGAACCGCATACCGAAAACGCACCCATATCAACCGAATCATTCTGAACAATATACATACCGGCGGGCAAAACGGCGCGTATCCTCGTCGGCGATGCCCACCAGTAGTCGTGGTTGCCGCGGATAAGAATCTTTGTGCCGTTAAGCTCCGCAATTGAGTTCAGATCGTCAACGGCATCTTCAAGATACATTGCCCAGCAGATATCGCCCGGAACAAGCACACAGTCGCTTGGGGAGACGAGACTCTGCCATGCATCAAATATCTTTTCTCTGTGCCTATCCCAATTGGAACCGAAAACATCCATTGGTTTATCGGCTTTGCCGTTAAGATGCAGATCTCCGATTGCGAATAGTTTCATCAGAATATTACCGTTCAGTCAGTCTGCTGCCGATAAAGCAGCGGGGCTATGCGGGGATGCAATGCAATGCTGTCAATCGTCGCCGTTTTCGCGGTCTTCGTCAATATAGCCTTCATCGTCATCATCGAAGCTGCTGTCAAGCTCCGGAATTTCCGTTTCGGGAATTTCCGCTTCGTCAAGGGGCACGCCGACGTCCTCCATATCTGAATTATCCATTTCGTCGAGTGCGGCAATGGTCTTATGCTGCTTGCCGAGCCTTTCCTGACGCAGACTCTCTTTATAACATGCGGCACAAAGCTCCTTGCCCTTCATGGCGGGATTCTCGCCGCATTCAATGCACATCAAAACCTCGTTGTCATCATCGGAGGCTTTGCGCTTTCTTGAACAAACATCGCAAAGCTGTTGGTCATCACGAATATAATTCAACTCACATCTCGGACATTTCTTGTAGCCCATGGTTTAACCCTCGAAAAAATAATTAATTTATTGCCGATTTGATTTTATGAACACGGGTGCGGCAATCGACCCGCATTGCTTTGATAAGCGGTGATTGAGACGGATACGCTCTGCGCTTTTTGCCCGCATCAATCAACGCCTACCATATTATGCTGACATTGCCCCGTCATGTCAATAGGCAATTGCATAAAAATTGAAAATTTGTCCCCCAAAAGTTTTCCGAAAACAAATCAGTGCCGCCGTTTAAGCTGCCGCTTGATATGCCGGGTTTCGTTTCGCAAACGCTCGGAATAATCGGGCAGCAGACAAAAAACATGATTCTGCGCCCTTTTTGCCGAAACAAACTTAAACCGGAGTTTTTTCGGACGCCGAAATTGTTTCCGCTGCGGGGGCGGAAGGATTTGAATCAGCTTCCGTTTCGGAATCATTGCCGATTATGTCACCGTAAGCAACCGCTTCGAGCCTTTCCAGCAGCTCCTGCTTACCGTCACCGGTTTCGCTCGAATATGCAATTGCATACGGAGGTGCGCCGAGTTCGCGGGCACGGGCAACCGCAGCCTGTTTGCGCCGCGTTTTTGCCAGTTTATCGGCTTTGGTTGCAATGAGCGTGTACGGAATCGCATAATAGAGTATGTACTTAAACATTTGTTTATCATCGCGAGTCGGCTCGTGGCGAATATCCACAAGCATGAAAATATGCTTCACCCTTCCGGAGGCAAGGTAGCTTTCGATAAGTTCGCCCCATTGTGCCTGCTCCTGCTTTGACGCCTGTGCAAAGCCGTATCCGGGAAGATCTACAATGTAGAAATCACCGTTGATGCGAAAATAGTTTATAAGCCGCGTCTTTCCGGGTTTTTGTGATGTTTTTGCAAGTTTATTCATGTTGCAGAGCGAGTTTATAATTGACGATTTGCCGACATTTGATTTGCCGACGATTGCAATTTCGGCACCGCCCTCGGAGGGATAGCCCCCGTTTTTACCGACGCTCGTTACAAATTCAGATTTTTTAATCCTGAGCATATTCAAAAATCTCCTGAACCGTTGTGCAAGGCATTTTAGCAGGATTTCATGAAAATGTAAACAAGAAAATTTTTATATACAGCACACCGCCGGCGCCTCCTGCGTTTCCGCCGGGTTTTTTGCGGCGGTTTATCGGCATTGAACCCGATGTGCGGTCGGATGCGCACGAACTTCAAAGAATGCTTTTGCGCAACAAAAAATACGCTTTCCGGATGAGTTTTGTCGAATCAGAAACTATTTCAATTACTTTTCCGATTTTCGCCGTAAAAGGGCAAAAAAACCTGAATAAATTATTCCGAAAATGTCCATTATTTGAATATAAGAAAAACGTTGAATAACAATTGCTTATCAAAGATTTGTTGTTTGACGTGTTAACCGAAAAACAAACTTGAATCGGAGGTCGGCAATGGCAATCAACAAAGTGGAAATCTGCGGCGTGGACACCGGGAAACTTCCGCGTATCAGCTATAAAAAGAGCACTGAGCTGCTCGAACGGATAAAATCAGGTGATGAATCGGCGCGTGATGAATTTATTCAGGCGAATCTGCGGCTTGTGCTGAGCGTTATTCAAAGGTTCTCAAACCGCGGCGAACAGCCGGATGATTTGTTCCAGGTCGGCTGCATCGGCTGATTAAAGCGATCGATAATTTCGATTTGAGCCATAATGTTCGCTTCTCCACATATGCCGTGCCGATGATTATCGGTGAAATCAGACGATTCCTTCGCGACAACAGCAGCATAAGAGTCAGCCGCTCTCTGCGCGACACGGCCTATCACGCGATGCAGGTCAGAAGCAGGCTGGTTGATGAAAAAGGTGTTGAACCAAGTTTAAACGAAATAGCTGCAGAATTGGGCGTTCCCGAGAGCGACGTTGTTTTCGCCTTGGATGCAATTTCCGATCCGATTTCGCTCAATGAACCTATTTTTCGGGATGACGGTGATGCGGTCTATATTGTGGACCAGGTCAAGGATGACACGGCGGACGATAATCGCTGGCTGGACGGCATTGCAATTTCAACAGGCATGAGCAAACTCTCGGAACGGGAAAGAAAAATTTTACAACTTCGCTTCTTTAACGGGAAGACGCAAACGGAGGTTGCAAAATCGGTCGGCATAAGTCAGGCGCAGGTGAGCCGCCTTGAAAAAGCAGCTCTTGCAAGGATGCGGAAGTTTGTATAATGCGTTCCGCTCAGCGCAGTAAGCTCGCTTTGCGCACCATACATACGGCGAAAAAATTTATTCCATGCCTTTTTAACATACTGTTAACTTTGGCTGCAAACTAATCAGGCTGACAAGAAAATGTGGCAATCATATGTACTAAACAAGTCAAAATTAGTACAAATGCTGTTTTGTGGCTTTTTTTGGTGGCAACAGGGCAATTTTTGTTAAAAATTCTTGAATGCGGTATTGCAATTTTTAGCCGGACAGAGTAGAATATAACCAGTGAATACAATATATGTGAGGTAAAGACTATGATTATCAAAGACGTATCCGCTGCAGAACTCGAAGTAATGGAGATTATCTGGGCAGCAGGCAAACCCGTTATCATCACCGACATTTGGCAGGCAATCGAGGGCCATGACTGGACTTATCAGACCGTTCAGACTTTCGTTAACCGCCTCAACATGAAGGGCTTCATCAAAATCGTCGGCAAGAAGGTTCGCAGCTTCGAATATCTGCCCCTTCTTACCCGTGCAGAATATGTTGCACAGACCCGCGGTCATCTGCTCAACGGCAACGAGGGCGCAAGTCTCTCCGATTTCGTCGTTGCAATGCAGAAGCTCGGTCGCTGCAATGCTGCCGATCTTGAAAAGCTTGCCGAAACCGTAAAGCTTCTCAGGGGCTGATTCGATGACGCGGCAGGCTCTGCCCGAGCAGTTTCTGCCGGATGAAAACTCCTAAAGTATTTTCAACACTTATCTCCCAAAAACCGCAGGGCTTTCCGCTCTGCGGTTTTTTCGGGTGCGGACTCCGTGAATCGGCTCTTGACTCCGTGCCGAGTGCTGACAACGAGTTGTTTCCGGTTTGATGCAGACAGCCGTATGCATCAGGAAACATAAAACCCGCATGGGGGATATACCGTGCGGGTTGATTATGCATGGCCGGCGGCTGTAAGCCGCTCAAACTCAGAACTCGATTTTTTTCTCGATATAGGGAACAAGTTGGTCAATGGGCAAACGAATCTGCTGCATTGTGTCCCTGTCGCGAACGGTGACGGTGTCCTTCTGCATATCGCTGGCGGGATCGCCTTCAACAGTTTCAAAATCAACTGTTATGCAGAGCGGGGTACCGATTTCGTCCTGGCGGCGATAACGTTTGCCGATTGCACCGGTCTCATCGTAATCGACCATGAAATGCTTGGACAGCATTGCATAAAGCTCTTTGGCTTTGTCGCCGAGCTTCTTCTGAAGCGGAAGAACGGCGGCCTTGTAGGGAGCGAGCGCGGGATGCAGATGCAGAACGTTGCGAACATCGCCGTTTTCGAGAGTCTCCTCATCGTAGCAATCGCAGAGGAATGCGAGAGCCATGCGGCCTGCGCCGACGGAGGGTTCGATACAATAGGGAATGTATCGGGCATTCGTGAACGGATCCATGTATTCCATGCTCTTGCCGCTGTGTTCCGCATGAGCTTTAAGGTCATAATCGGTGCGGCTTGCAACGCCCCAGAGTTCACCCCAACCGAACGGGAAACGATATTCGATATCGGTTGTGCCGTTGGAATAGTGGCAAAGCTCTTCGGGTGAATGTTCACGCCTGCGCAGTCGTTCCTCACTCATGCCGAGGCTGCGGAGGAAGTTGTAGCAATAGCTGCGCCAGTAGTCGTACCATTCAAGTTCCGTGCCGGGTTCGCAGAAGAATTCAAGCTCCATCTGCTCAAATTCCCTTGTGCGGAAAATGAAGTTGCCCGGAGTGATTTCGTTGCGGAAGGATTTGCCGATCTGTGCAATCCCGAACGGGATTTTTTGCGCATCGTGCGCTGAACATTTTGAAAGTTTACAAAAATGCCCTGCGCGGTTTCGGGGCGAAGATAAATCTCGTTTGCCGTGTTTTCGTTGACACCCTGGAAGGTTTTGAACATCATGTTGAATTTGCGGATGCCGGTGAAATCATGCTTTCCGCATTCGGGGCAGACAATGCCCTTTTCGTTGATGTATGCTTCCATCTGTTCGTTTGTCCAGCCGTCGGGGTGAACATCGGCAAGTCCGTTTGCTTCGGCATAATCTTCGATAAGCTTATCGGCGCGGAACCTTGCTTTGCAGGCTCTGCAATCCATGAGCGGATCATTAAAATTGACAACGTGCCCGCTTGCAACCCATACTTCGGGGTTCATCAGAATCGCGCAGTCAACGCCGACATTATAGGGGCTTTCCTGAACGAATTTGCGCCACCATGCGCCTTTGATGTTGTTAAGGAAAAGAACGCCGAGCGGACCGTAGTCCCAGCAATTCGCCAACCCGCCGTAAATTTCCGATCCTGAGAAAATGTAGCCCCGGTTTTTACACAGAGCTACAATCTTATCCATAGAAAATTCTGTTCTCATAGCGATACCGTTGAAAGCAGCAATCAGACGTTACGCTGAACCTTGCCGGAACGCAGGCAACGGGTGCATACATTCATCTTCTTAGGAGTACCATTGACGATGACGTTAACACGTTGTACGTTGGGAGCCAGATACGCCTGGTCTTCCTGTTGGAATGGCTGACGAGATTACCGCTCATTGCGCCCTTACCGCATACTTCACAAAACTTACCCATTTCGTTACACCTCCTTGCCGAATCTGCGTGTATGAGGTTGAATGCGATTGAAGGAAAAACCGCAGAATGCGGAACATACCCTGCAAAACCGCATACGAATACACGGGACGAAAATCAAACATCGGTATTTTATCACCTTTTTAAGCAATATGCAAGCACTTTTGCGGCAATCGGGCATATATATTAGCAAAATTTCAAATAATGCTGATGGAAGCTGCACCTGAATGAGCAAAGGCGGCGGCAAATCCGAGCCGCCCGGAGTTTTCGGAATGCAGCTGAGAGTGCAAATAAAAAAGGTTGAAAGGAATCTTTTATGAAATCGAAAAAATCAGCAAAACATGGGTGTACATCGTTTCTATTGCGGCTGCGCTTGCGGCGGGAGGGATATCTTCCGTCTTTGCAATGTCCGCCATGAAGGAGTACGGCGCGCTCAGACAGCCGCCGCTTGCGCCGCCGCCGTGGCTTTTCCCGGTCGTGTGGACAATTTTGTTCGTTTTAATGGGAATATCGGCAGCAAGAATATATATTATCGGCAAGCAGGACCGCAGCGGAGGAACAGTTCGGTGCGGAGACAATTCGGATATCGGCGGGCAGGCGGCGTGTGCGCTCCGCGTTTACCTCGTTCAGCTCATTTTGAATATGCTCTGGACGCCGCTTTTTTTCACGCTTAATCTTCGCCTTGCGGCGTTCGTTCTGCTTGTGATGCTGCTCATCACCGTGATTGTAATGACATGCAGTTTTTTCAAACTTGATAAAGTTTCGGGTATTTTGATGCTGCCGTATATCGCGTGGTTGCTTTTTGCAGGTTACCTGAACCTCGGAACATATATTCTGAACGGCTGAATTCTGCCGAAACAACAGGACGAAGGCGGCAGAAATATTAGAAAATATTAGAAAAAATATATAGGCAAAAAACTCGGTTTCGCGGTTGAATAAGGCATGAATTAGCGTTATAATCAATCTAACGGGATTTTCTCGGGAAAAGGTTGAACAGCATTGAATCAACCGCTGCCCGGCTTCCCAAAAACAAGCGAACTATTTTTTCTAAAGGAGTTTTTGCTATGAAATACGATCGTGTTTATAACTTCTCCGCAGGCCCCTCCATCCTCCCGTTGAGGTTCTTGAGAGCGTGCGCGACAACCTTCTCAACTATGAAGCAGCGGCATGTGCGTCATGGAGATGAGCCACAGGTCCAAGGTTTTCCAGCAGATCATCGACGAAGCCGAACAGGATCTGCGCGACCTTATGAACATTCCCGATAACTACAAGGTCATGTTCATTCAGGGCGGTGCAACGCTTCAGTTTGCAATGCTGCCCATGAACCTTATGAAAAACGGTGTTGCTGACTATATCGTAACCGGCAACTGGTCCAAAAAGGCATATAACGAAGCAAAGAAATACGGCAAGATCAACCTTGTTGCAACCAGCGAGGATCGCAATTACAGCTACATCCCCGATTGTTCCGATCTTCCCATCAGCGAGGATGCGGATTATGTTTACATCTGCGAAAACGAGACGATTCACGGAACCACATACCAGACTCTTCCCAACACCAAGGGCAAGATTCTTGTTTCCGACCAGAGCTCAATGTTCCTGTCAAAGCCCTGCAATGTTTCCGATTACGGCGTTATCTACGGCGGCGTACAGAAGAACATCGGCCCGGCAGGCATGGTAATCGTAATCATGCGTGAAGACCTCATCCGTGAGGATCTGCCCCGGTTCGTTCCCACCTACATGAGCTATGCTACCCATGCAAACAACGGCTCAATGTACAACACCCCCAACTGCTGGAGCATTTACGTCTGCGGTCAGGTATTCAAGTACCTCAAGAGGATCGGCGGCCTTGAAGTTATGGCAAAGATGAACGAAGAAAAGGCAAAGATCCTTTACGACTTCCTCGATGAGTCCAAGATGTTCCGCGGCACGGTTGAAAAGGAATTCCGCTCTCTCATGAACGTTCCCTTTGTAACTGCTTCCAAGGAAACGGATGCGGAAGTTGTTGCCGCAACCAAGGCAGCGGGCTTTGACAACCTCAAGGGTCACAAGAGCGTCGGCGGTCTGCGCGCCTCCATCTACAACGCAATGCCCAAGGAAGGCGTTGTTGCTCTTGTTGATTTCCTCCGCAAATACGAGCAGGAAAATTACAAGGGCTGAGCCTGAGTCCGTTTGCTGTCACTAAAAATGCAGCCGACTGCTGCGGGCAGCGTTTCGCACCCTGCCCGCGACAGTTTTCACCCAATTGATAAATTATACATTATTAAGGAGATTATACTATGCGTATTCTTGCATCAGACGGTATGGAAAAGAATGCTGTTGCCGCACTGCGCGCACAGGGTCATGAAGTCGTTGAACAGTTCTATGAGCCGGCAGAGCTTGCAGAACAGGTAAAGAACTTTGATGTTCTCGTTGTTCGTTCCGCAACCAAAGTTCGCGTTCCCATCATTGATGCGGCATGCGAAACCGGCAAACTGAAGCTCATCATCCGCGGCGGCGTCGGCATCGACAATATCGACCACAAATATGCCGAAGAAAAGGGTATCAAGGTCATGAACACTCCCCGCGCTTCCAGCGATGCTGTTGCAGAGCTTGCAATGGCTCATATGCTTTCCTGTGCTCGCTTCATCAGCGTTGCGGGTCACACCATGCGCGAGGGCAAATGGGAAAAGAAGGCATATAAGGGCATTGAGATTCACGGCAAAACCCTCGGCATCGTCGGTTTCGGCAGAATCGGACAGGCTCTCGGCAGGATGGCTAAGGGCATGGGCATGAATGTTATCGCATTCGATATTTTCCATATTCCCGGCATCGAAGAGCAGACCGGCATCAACTATGTTGAAATGGACGAGCTGCTTGCAAAATCCGATTTCATCAGCGTTCATGCTCCCGCAGTTGACGGCGGCGCAATCATCAATGCTGCAAATATCGCAAAGATGAAGGACGGCGTTGTTATCATTAATACCAGCCGCGGCACCAATGTTGACGAAGCAGCTCTGCTTGATGCACTCAACAGCGGTAAGGTTTATGCAGCAGGTCTTGATGTTTGGGCAGAAGAACCCAGCAAGAACGAGGCTCTTTACAGCCATCCCCATGTCAGCTGCACCCCCCATATCGGTGCTTCCACCACCGAAGCTCAGAAGCGCATCGGTGCTGAAATCGTTGATATCATCGGCAAGTTCTTTGCATAACACAGAATTGCCGAATCGGCAAGTTCTTTGCGTAACTGCGTAACACAGAATTGCCGAATCGGCAAGTTCTTTGCGTGACTGCGTAACACGGAATTGCCGAATCGGCAGGTTCTTTGCGTAACTGCGTAACACGGAATTGCCGAACATTCAGGCTCTTTGCTCAGCACAGGGCTGACGAATAATGATTTTTTTCTTCGCAGTCGAGGGAGAGCTTCGAATTGCGACAGAACCTGAAATTGCCGCAGCAGCTTTGTGATTTCCGTTTCGGAATCGGCACGGCTGCTGCGGTTTTGTTGTACCGTGAACAAACAATAATTGAAGGGGACTAACCTGAACATGAACGAAAACGATGAACTTAATCTGTTTGTTATCTACACCGCAAAACCCGGAATGCGGGAAGCGTTTCTGAACGATGTGAAATCGAGCGGGATCCTTCAGCGGATACTTGATGAAAAGGGCTGTCGGCGGTACGAATATTTTGCCTCTGTTCAAAATCCCGACACACTGCTGCTTGCCGAAACATGGGAAAATGCGGAACTGCAAAAAATCCATATGACGCAGCCGCATATGACGGAATTGAAGACGATTAAAGAAAGGTATATAGAGTCCACCGAAATCGGCAGGATGATTAAAAACTGACGGCCGAATCCGTGTTAGTGAACCCATGTTAACATGAAAGAGCGGCGGTCGGCCGAAAAAACAGACAAAAACGAAAGAAGTGCAGACGGGCGAAATCGCTCTTCTGCACTTCGATTAAACATATTCGCTTTTTAAAATGAACGACAGCAAAGCTGATTCATTTTGAAAAAACGGTAAAGCAGGATGCAATTAATACTTGCGTTTCCTTGCAGCTTCAGCCTTCTTTTTGCGTTTTACGCTGGGCTTTTCGTAATGCTCACGCTTTCTTGCGTCAGCAAGGATACCTGAACGAGCACATTTACGCTTCCAACGTTTAATTGCGCTTTCCAAGGATTCATTTTCACCAACACGGATTTCCATTATCAGTTTCCCCCCTCTCTCTTGCGGGAAATGAATGATTCAACCCGACCGCAGCCGACTCGAATTACTGATACATTATACTCAATGTTCATCGTTTAGTCAACCTGAATAATGCAAATATATTGAAAAAACAGGAATATACTTATTTCGCCTTATGAGAAGCCGCTTTATCGCGCATTTGAAACGTGTCGGACAGCGGTTCGGCACGGCAATTTTTTGCAGCGAAGTTGTGATATAATAAGTGAATACCGATTAAGTTCGGATATGCGGCACGAAACTTACAAAACTGTAAGCACGGCTGAAAGCCTGTTGTAAGCATGGCATGCTATACTTTTGTTTGTTGAAAGGCGGATAACATCGGATGTTGTGCCTGCCTGCGTAAAAAGCATGAGTTAAATCGCAATGCATTACAGAGCCGGCAAAGATTGGTTTAAGCAGACACTGCTGCCGAGCGGAGTCGGCCGTTGCACGGTCGGAAACTCAAGCGAAATCGAAAAAACGGAGAGGAATGAGCAAAATGAAAAAAGAGCTTTTCAAACTTGCGCTGCATGGGCTGAAAGGGAAAAAGCGCAGCAGCCTGCTTACGGTTATTATTCTGACAATTTCATTTGCCGCTGTGCTTGTTACGCTTTGCATAACGGGCAGCATTATAAAAACGAATGCGGAATACAGGCTGAACACCTACGGCGCATGGTACGGCGCAATACCGTACGGAATTAAAGGCGATGCGGAGTTTTTGAGCACGGTGAACGGCATCGGAGAGATCGGAGCGGCGACGGTGTACGGTCAGGCAGTATCAAAAAGCGGCGTCGCGGTCACATCCGTAGGTTCGGCGGACGGGAATTTGCTCAAAATCGGACGAATCGAATTGCAGGACGGAGAGTTCCCGCAGCATGATAACGAAATAGCGTTGGAAGCTTCCGCTCTTTCGAAACTCGGAAAGAATTATACGATCGGGCAGGAGATTGACTTCACCGTTCTTTTTGATGCCGAATCCGAAGAATCCGTTGAAGGATAAAAATCCCGGTTGAATGCACCTTCACGCTGTGCGGCGTTTTGCGCGAATACTCGAGCCTTTGGCAATTGAGCGAGAACAAGCTTTCAAAACCTATTTGCGGTGCGCTTGTCACAAATACGGCGGGAGAAAATTTGCGGACCAAAGCAATTGAAACAGCTGCGCAGATGAATGAGCAGTCCACAGCGGGGGCGGCGCATGTTTCGGTCGCGGCAGCAAACCGTCAATTCTTTTTTGAAGTTGATGAAGCGGAACGCGGACAGGCGGCGGAGAGTATCAATGCATACATGCAAAAAACACGTCGCGGAACAAATGCGGACAAAGCTGTTTGCATAAACACCGCCGCATTTTCGGATAAAGGTGAAGCGAATTATCATTCGTTTTATATTTGCCTGATTCTTGCCGTGACCGTTATTGCTGTGGTCTGCATATACGCTGTTCAGCTCCGCAAGCAGGTCAGAGGGATCGCTCTTTTTCGAAGTATAGGCATAACAAAACGGCAGCTGAGACTGTTGCTGACGTTTGAAACGCTTATTCTGTGCCTGCCTGCGCTTGGAGCGGGAACGCTGCTCGGAACCATTATAACAAAGCTGATTCTGAAGCTGTTTGTGTATGCAAAATCCGCACCGGTGCAGGTGGACGTTCCGCTGTCGCAGCTTGCAGTCACGGCACTGTGCTGGATTGCAGGGATATTTGCGGCGCGAATGACTGTTTTCCGCATCGCACTTTCAGAGCCGCTGACGGGCAGGATGCATACAGCCCGCCGACGTGCGCATGCGTTTGATGTTTTTCGCCGCACTGCGGTCGTGCTGCTTGCCGCTGTATTCTGCGGTGCGGTTATATTCGGCATTCTGGAATCACTTTATCCGAGAGCCGATATGCATAAATGGCAAAATCAACCTGCATATGTTCTGAATGCGGAATCTTCGGAGGTTGCATTTATCAGGGATGGTCGAAATGCACAGCTTATTACTGCGGATATGCTGAAAACCTATCAGAGTATACCCGGCGTCACAAAGGCAGCTGCATTTAATTCGATGACGGTGGAGCTGACGTTCGACGGCGACAAAAACAGCAGCCTTTTCACCGCTTTGCGTGAATATGACCCTCGGTTTGAGGACGGTGCAGCCGTGTGCCTGTATGCCTTATCGAAGGAAAGCCTCGGCACATTGATTGACCCTTCCGCTGTTGATGCGGCGGCATGGCAGGCGTTTTCAAACGGAGAAGGCGTCATAATGTCCTTTCCTGTCGGAACGGACGGTGGAGTGTTTTTTAATCGTGAACACTTCGGCGCAGCCGATTTATCGGCCGGTGATGAGATTTCAGTCGGCTGCTACGGTTCAAAACTCATTCGGGAGGAAGATGCATACAGGTTAGGCGCTTACAGCAAGCTGCTCACAAAAAACGTAAGCATCGCTGCCGTGGCAGAATTCGATCACGAAAAAACCAATCTGATTCTCACAGGTGCTTATCAGCCGTACACAGTATTCTGTTCGGACAAATTCCTGAAAAACATCCTGACGGAATGCGAGCCGGGCAGCCTTTGCGGGAGCTTTGTTACCGGTGACAAACGCTGTTGAAGCCGAATACGGCTGTAACACTGCGAATGTATATACCGACCTTAATGCCGGCTATGTTTCAACGGACAGTGTGCTTGCTGAAATAACTGCCAAACAAAGCATTTCAATGAACAACAACCGTGAACAGTATGCAGCGTATATACAGGAGGATCTGCAAAAGCTCATATTGATTTACTCGGGATGCGGCTGCATCGCACTTGTCATGCTGCTGCTTATCGGGAACATTCTGACGCTTGAAGCGGAGGGAGAAGAGCGCGAATTCGGCATTCTGCGTGCGCTCGGAATGTCCAAACGTCAGCTTCGGTGGCAGCTGAATTGCCGTGCCGCGCTGCGCGGCGCAGCAGCAGTATTGTGCGGCTGGCTCGTGTATGCGGCATATATGTTTGCTTCTGCAATTTCGCGTTATAACCGTCGGCAGGAAGTGAATGCAGATATGAATGTGCTTGATTTCGTGCAATCCGGTCTTTCGGGACTTGCACAGGGGGGAGCGAACGCGCTGACGGTTGTGCTCATTACGGTTAGCTGCGCAGCGATACTCATCCTGCTCTCCCGTGCAGCAAAGCATCGACTGACGCGAAACGATCTTGCGGCAATGCTTCGCGGACGCTGAACGGCCGTTTTGAACGAAAGATGAATCTTGGACGAAAATTTATTGTGAAATATAAGGAGAAAAATTATGTCAATTATTTTGCAGGCAGAAAAACTGTACAAAGAGTACAAAACATCATCCGGAGCGGTGAACGCATTGAACGGAGTCGATCTTTCGATTGAAAAGGGACTTTTCTATGCGATAATCGGAAGAAGCGGATCGGGAAAATCCACCCTGCTTCATGTTCTGAGCGGGCTGGACAGGCCGACATCCGGAAAAGTGCTTATCGACGGCGTGGATATGTTCTCGTTCTCTGACGAAAAATGGCAATCTTTCGCAGACGCAGCATGGGCTTTGTGTTTCAGCAGTTCAATCTGCTGGATGAGTACTCCGTGTTGAACAACATTTGTATGCCGCTGAGGCTGGACGCAGGAAGCCGGACGAAACATTTCTTGCAGAGGTTACAAAGATGCTCGGAATCGAAGAAAAGCTGAAAAAGTACCTTATGAGCTTTCCGGCGGTGAGCAGCAGCGTGTTGCAATAGCGCGCTCGATTCTTGCAAAGCCGCATATCATTTTTGCGGATGAGCCGACGGGCAATTTGGACAAAAAAGCGGGGGAGGACACGCTTAACCTGCTGAGCAGCTGTGCGGCGCGTTTCGGACAGACTCTGATAATCGTTACCCATGATCTTGAGATCGCAAAAAAAAGCGGACAGAATAATTAAAATTGAGGATGGAAAGATTGTCTCAAATCAGCTATAATAAACAATGAACCCCGAACGGGAATGCGGATGTTGAGATGCTGGTTAAATGACTGAAAACAGGCAGGAGGTGCAGTGCCGTGAACAAACATATACTTGTCACTGAAGACGATAAAAACGTTGCCGATGGGCTGCGGGAAATTCTTGAAAGCGACGGCTATACCGTTTCATGCGCGGACTGCGCCTCTGCCGCAATGCAGACAATGCGTGACGGCGGTGCGGATCTTGTTATTCTGGACGTACGTTTAGGGCAGGATGACGGTTACGAGCTTTGCCGCAGGATAAGAGAGTTTTCAAATGTGCCGATACTTTTTTTAACTGCATGCAGCAGTGAAATCGAGCTTGTGCGCGGCTTCCGTGCCGGCGGGGACGATTATGTTGCAAAGCCGTTCAGGATGCATGAACTTCTTGTCCGCATTGAAGCTCTGCTGCGCCGCACATCAAAAAAGGGCAGCGGAGTCCTGAGAACGGGAGAACTCAGCTACGACAGCGCAAGCTGCCGCATCAGGCGAAAAGGGAACGTGCTTGAGCTGACCGCAACCGAAACAAAGCTTGCTGCGGCATTGATAACGCATTCGAAACAGACCGTGTCCCGTGAGGAGCTTCTGTATCTGGTTTGGGATAAGGATTCGGCATTTGTGGATGCAAACACCTTAAGCGTGAATATCAGTCGGCTGCGCGACAAACTCGGAAAGGTTAACGGTAAGCCCTACATTGAAACCGTGCGCGGCATAGGTTACCGCTGGACATTGCCCGTTACGGAGCAATAAGAGTTTTTACGGAAGAAAACGAACGGAGAAAACGCAATGCAATGGCTGATTTGGCTTGTCGTCCTGCTTGCAGCGGCGCTCGGCGGTGAATTATTTCATATTTGCAGGCAAAGACGTGAGCTCGACAGGCTTTCAAAGTCGGTTGAGCATTTTTTGCTGTATCCGGAGGACGATATTGAAGAAACATTGAACGAAGGCGCCGTTGCGAATCTTCAAAACGCATTTTCCGAGCTTACGGCACAGTTTTCGCTCATGCGTGCCGCTTCCGCGCATCGTGAAGAAGAAATGACGCATTTTGTTGAAAACATTGCGCATCAAATCAAAAACGCTGCGACCGCATTGCAGATTCGACTGGATATTCTGCAAATGAAATTGAAGCTTCCGGATGAGGTTGAAGCTTTGAAGAAAAGTCAGCTTTGCATGAACCGCCTCACGGACGAGGTGGACAGGGTATTGAAATCAAGCCAGCTTGCATCCGGCAAAATAACGATGGTTCCGGAAAAAATCGATCTTTCAGAAGCAATCAAGGAATGCTGCGATGAACTGAGCCCTCTTGCCGAAGCCCGCAGCGTTGAACTGCTTTTTGAACCAAAGAATTCAATTTGCATTTCCGCGGATGCTTTTTGGCTGCCGCAGGCGATAAGCAACATAATCAAAAACGCCGTTGAGCATACCGCCCGCGGAACTGCCGTTAACGTCATAATCAAAGACTGCATACAGAACATTGAAGTTCGCATTGAGGATCACGGTGCGGGCATTCCGGAGGATGAACTTCCGCTCATGTTTGAACGATTTCATCGCGGAGCCGCCGCAAAAGCAGGCTACGGAATCGGCTTGTCAATGGCAAATGATATTGTAAGAGCGCACCACGGCAGCATCAGAGTCGTGAATATGCAGTCAGGCGCGGCATTCACAATCACTTTGCCGGTGCTCGACGGCATAAAGCCGTATCTGGATGCGGAAGGGGATTAAATCCCGTGTTTTTACTGAAACTTTTTGGGCAAAATACAGCCGCAGATACAAATTCGCATTTAAAGCCAATGCACAGGACGTCAAGCTCACGGAGGCAGACAGGCATAACCGTTAATTCTTTGTCGAAAACAACAAATATATTGCAATTTCTGCTCAAATTACTGTATAATTGATAGCATGGAAAAACAAAGAAATAAAAAAGGGTCATTGCCCATCGGTGTGCGCATCATCGGCATTATCATTGCCGTGCTTGCTGCCGCATACGGTTTATATGCCGGAATGGGTAATTCCACAGGAAATTTTGACGGCGAAATGCAGATATTCGCGCTTGACGTCGGTCAGGGCGACTCATTCTTCATTATTTCGCGAACGGCAAAACGATGCTGATTGATTCCGGCGAATCCTCAAACTCAAAGCAGATTGAGCAGTTTATCCGCGAAAAGGGTGTTCGGCAGCTTGATGTTGTTATCGGCTCGCACACCCATTCGGATCATGTCGGTTCAATGCCGTATCTGCTCGATGCCTTTGATGTCGGAAAATATGTAATGTCCGAAGCGGGACTTGAAACGAGGATTCAAAAACGAATCAACGCCGTGCTTGAAGAAAAAGACATTCCATGCAGTTATGTATGGGCGGGAGATGTTATTGATTGGGACAGCGACTGCAAGGTGACTGTTCTTTCGCCCGTACCGGAATTTGATGAGTATTCAAAGACGGATTGGAATGAATGGAGCCTTATCATGCGCGTGGAATACGCAAATCACTCGATGATTTTCACCGGAGATGCAACCGTGCGTTCCGAACAGGCTGCAATGCTGAACAATGAGAAATATTTGTTCGATGCCGATGTTTTGAAAGTGCCGCATCACGGTTCAACGACAAGCTCCTCTCTCGGGTTTTTGGAGGCTGTCAGCCCGGAATACGCAATAATTTCCGTCGGAAAAGGCAACAGCTACGGACATCCCGACTACGATACAATTCAAAAACTGAAGCAGGTTAATGCTGAGATTTACCGTACAGACGAGCTTGGCACAATAAACATTGTTTTCAGTGCGGATGACATAAAAATCACATACTGAAGCCTGAAAAAAAATTTCGGGTAAATAAGGATTGGAGGAAAAAATGTATTGTCCTGATTGCAAAATTGAGGTTGAGTCCGGCGAGTACTGCCCGCTTTGCGGAAGAAAACTCGTGAGGGATTCACACAGCACGGGAACCGTTGTTGATGACAGCTTCAGCGGTGAAGCGGCTCAGGTTTCCGGAAAAAAACGCTGCAAATTCAATTTCAGCAAACCGCTTTGCGCTGTGTTTGCATTGCTGTTGATTTTGAGCCTTGCGATGCCGTGGTTTCATCTGAATGTGAAATATGTTTCGGCAAATGTTGTTGACGACAGGCTGACAATTCTTCAGCTTAAACCGCAGTTCTCATATTATTGCGGCATGGTGTCAAGACTTGCCGGAACTTTCGGCACGGATATGAATCAATACGCGGATTTGATCACGGCAGCGGAGGGTATTTTGCTTGCAGCTGAGAGCTATTTTATGCTCTGCGGAATTCATTTCCTGCTGTTCGGGATTATCGGTTTGTTTTCAAGGGGAAAACTGCGCTACTATTTTGCGCGTGTCGGCAGCACGATGTACATTATCGGATTGCTGGTGTTGATAATTGCGGTGCTTATCGGCAACGCAAAACTCGGCGCTGCCGTTGCAGCGTTCGGTGCACAGAATGAGCTGCAAATCTCCGCCTCTGTCAAGCTTACTGCGCACCCGTACATTGCGCTTGCGGCCGCACTCGTTTTCAGAATCTTCGGAATTCGCCTGCTTCGTTATTTGAACGGCGTAAGCTGCCTGAATCGCGGAATAACGGATATTGCAAAACGCGAGTTTTCATTGATTCACTGCGTGAAAAAAGTGCCGAAAACGTACTCAAAGCCCAAACATCGCGGCAGAACGAATTACACGTCCTACGGTGATACGGAAAGCTTCAACGATGGAATCGTAGACTGATATTTGATTTTGAATAACTGCTCAAAAAAGCTTTGCACGCTTGCGTGCAGGGCTTTTTTGAATACCCGATGAATATATGCATTGGGAAGAATACCGATATGCTCTGCGGGAAGAATAAACCCGACAGAAGGGATGCATGGAGGAATTGTCATGACGATGAATGAAAAAGGGTGGAGTATGAAATGCGGCAGAAAACATCGGAGCAGGAGAGTGATGCTTCCGATTCCGGCATTCATGCTTTTATGCATGGTTTTTATTGTGCTTGCGGGAACTGCGGCGGCGATAATGCCGTTCCCGTCATCGGAGCTGCTTCCGGTTGATGAGCTGCTGTCCGTGTTATATGCGGCAAATTCCTCGCATTCTGATGAAAGCTGCGAACAGCCGAACATCCCGGCTTCCGTGAGCGGAGAGCGCGGTGAAGAAGATTCAGCTCGCGTTGTGGAAGCATTGCAGAGTTTTTTGAATACGGGTGAAACGGTCAATTTAGAAAAAATGCTGCACCCTGCTCACCTGTCTGCACTGCGGGAAGGCTGCGGCAAGCTTGTTCCGACATCAGGCGTATCAAAACTCGGTGAATCAATTCGTTCGCTGCTGCTGCACAGACTTGCCGTTAAGCTTTGCGGTGACGGGGCGGCCGACTTTTATCCCGAGCATGTGGAATGCACCGTGGTTTCGGTTGAAAAAACGGATGCAGAGGAAACGGAACGCATAATCGAAAGCGCACGGAGCAACGGTGCAGCGGATGCCTGCGGAGGAATGAATATACGATTGGCAGTAAGCTTTTTGAAAGATGAAAAATTGCTCTGTTTCGAGGAATGCTCTTTGATTGCATTTGAATCGGACTGCGGCTGCTGCCTGCTGCCGGAGAGTCTTATAAACGTGATTGCGTGATTTAAGATAGATACATCAAACCCCCGAGAATTCCGTTGACGGATTTCTCGGGGGTTTTTGTTCGGATATCGCTTAGCTTATTCAGCTCTTTTCGAAATACCTATCAGGCAATGCCGAGGAACTGCTTTGCATAAGTGTCGATATACTTGTCGTTCATGCGAATCTTTGTGTTGTTCTTCCACTCAGTGAAACATTCGGAGTAGTGATCCTGTTCCGTTTTTTCGATGTAGAACTTCTTGGCGTTCCTGTAAGCTGCATCATCGTTCTCAGCTTTGATAACGGTATCGCCTGCATCAAGCCTTTCGTTGATGAAGATGAAGTGTACGCCGCCGCCGGAAGTCTTTGTGGTGACTTCTGCGATCTTCTGACCGTCGGTGGTGGTGTATATCTTGATGCCGTACTTCTTGACGGGGTCGGTCTCGTTGTCGGCGGGTTTATCGGTGGTGGGAGCATCGGTTGCGGGTGCATCCGTTGCGGGAGCATCGGTGGAAGCAACATCGGTGGTTGCGGGAGCGTCCGTTGAAGGAACGTCGGTGGAAGCAACATCGGTGGTTGCGGGAACATCTGTTGCGGGAACATCCGTTGCGGGAGCATCCGTGGTCTTGGGAGCATCGGTTGCATCGGGTGCGGGGGATGCGGACTCAGCGGGAATCTTCCAATCATCGCCGTAGAAAAGCAGGCAGGCTGCTGCACCGAAACCGTCAAAGTATTTGCTGAGAAGGTTTTCGTTCATGATGTAGCCGTGCTCTTTGTAGCCGCCGGGGGAATCGGGATCGGCAGTGGGCTCGGGAGTTGCATCGGGGTTGGGAGTTGCCGAGGGGTCGGGAGTTGCGGACACGAATACGGTGTCGCTCTGGTAATCGCCGTTGGTGACATACTTGTCAACAAACTCATCGAGGGAGATGCCGCTCTCAAGCGCTTTGCGGATTTCATCAAGCTTTTTTGTTCTGTTCATCGGTGAAAACGCCTTCAACGGTATCGCTGACCTTGTCAGAGTTGTCATACTGAACGAGAAGGTGCTTGACGGTGAACATATCGTTGGGAGTGTAGAGGGGGATCATGCCGGAACCGCTGATGTAGGAGTTGTAAGCGGTCATGAACGCGGAAACGTCCTTGCCGTAGCTATCCCTCTGGGAGAGAGTGTTCTCGCTGATGTATTTTTCAAAAGCGGATGCGTCGAATTGAACTTCGGAATAGATTTTTTCCTGAAGCATTTCCATCATCATGGATTCAAGCTCGGACTGCTTGAGGGACTTCATGTATGCTTTGTAGGAAGTGCCCTGCTTTTTAAGCGCCGCCTTGAACTGTTCAAGCTTGTTTTCGCGGATGGCAGCCTCGTCGGTGATGCTTGCATCGACTTTGTAGCTTGCAATTGCCTGATCAAGCTTAGCATCAACGTTCTTCTGAAGCTCGTCCTGACTGATTTCTTTGTCAAGGCCGAGTTCATAGCACTTGTTAAGAGTCACGCCGTAGGTGATGAGCTGGTTTTTAATAAAACCGTTGAAATCATCCATGCTCTTTGCGTAATAGCTGTACTGCTGATAAATCTGCTGGTACTGTGAAAGTTTAATTTTCACCTTGCCGATTTTGCCGATGGTGGGGTTGTTGTCGGTTGCGGAGCAGGCGCAGACACCGAGCAGCATTGCAGCCGCCATAAGCAGTGCAATAAGTTTTACAAATACTTTCTTGTTCATCATTAGTCTCCTTCCGGTTAGTTCGTTGGTCGAATCGAAACTTCAATACATTTTAATAGCAATTCAGGTTTTTGTCAATAGCGGTTGGCAATTATTTTCAGCGGTTCGGCACGGGAAGAGTCGAGCTGCCGGTGCCGTAATGCAGCTCGCCCTGCACAGCAACGTATTTGTCAGTGTAGAGCTTTTCAACATCGCCTGCCGGCTGACCGTCCGCACCGATAAGCTGCCTGTAACTTCAACGACGTAGCCGTAACGGGGGGAAATGACCATTTTCGAATATCCTGTCGGCCAAAGCGGTTCGGCAATGCGTTTGGGTTCGGGAGGGTCGAGCTTTTCTATGGTATCCGACCAGATTTTGTAATGCGTGCCGTCATCGGGCTGCGTACCGTAAACAAAGGTGTAAACGGTTTTTGTCCGCATGTCCGCATAGGCAAAAAGGAACATGGGAGATTCCGCTGCATTGCTCCACACAAGGTCGGTCCGTAATACGAAACGGTTGCGTCAAGCCCCATTGCAACATAGCTTCCGGGGATTGAGTGATGGGAGCGGCTGACGATGCGAATATCGGGGCCGATAAGCAGCAATGAATTGTACAGTGTTGAGCTTACCTGACAGATTCCGCCGCCGGGAGTGTCGATATATTCTTTGCCGCCGGAAATCCCGTGCGCGGGAAGCCAGCCGAGTTCTTCGGTGCGCGGCCCAAGAAGCTCGTTGTAGCTGAGCTCTTCGCCCGGTTCGAGAATAACACAGTTAAGCAGCCCGGCCGCTTTTTGAACGTTGCGGGAACGGGACTCGTTGCTTGTTGCAAATTCGGTTGAGAAACGGGAGAGTTCACGCATTGAGTCAATGAGCGTGTTCACATCGCCTTCGGGTTCAACTTCTTCGAGAAGGAGCGAAAGAGACGCGTTATAATTCCCGGAATTGAACGCTTCGGAAATCTGCTTCAGCATATCTTCGCGGTTAAGACAGAAGCCGTTGCTGCCGGTATGAAAAAGGATCTCTCCGACAACTGTTCCGTCGGGAGCTTTGACCGTTTGAGTTTTGCAAACGGTTGAAATATCGCCGCCCGTGCCGTAACCCAGTTTGCCGCCGCCGACACGGTTCAAAAGCGTCACATAGGGCTCAATAGGGGGGTGATCCAGCTGAGCAGCTGCTTCGGATACGATTGCAGCAATGCTCTCCTCGTCCATCCGAAGGGTGTAGCTGCCGACTTCAAAACCATTTTCGGCAATTTCAATGCGCTTCAGATAATTCTGATAAGGGTCGCATCGCTTCTGCCGAGTTTGAACGCAGAGCTGAGCAGCTCGTTGATGTTTGTTGTGATGCGAAAATCCGATGCGGTAAGAACAATGGTAACATTGTCCACCGTTACGGAAATGTTGATTTTCGAAAACTCCGCACTCAGCGCGTCAAGCATTGCATTGCGTGCGTTTTCGTAATCCATTCCGCCGACGGGAACACCGGAAATTGTGACGCCGGGAATAATACGGTTGTCCTCAATATATTGGTATGACGTGCCGCTGCTTTTCCCGGTAACGAGCGTGGTTCCGTCCGCCTGAGCGGTGGTTTTGAGCCAGTTGTTTTCTCTGTAGGTGCGTACGGCGCGTTCATGATCCGCTTTAAGTGAAAAATGAACGATAACAAGGGAAACGAGCGCAAAAACGAACACCGCCAGCGCACAGACGAGAACGCCGAAAGGTGAACGGAAATCTATGCCCAAAACACCCTTCCGATTGCGGAAAAGGGTTTGGGACACTGTGGAACGATTATTGTTGTCCAAGGAGCAGCCTCCGTGAAAATTTAATCCTCAATGTGTTTTTTTGCCGATTGCGCTTGATTGAAGAGCAGCGTATCGGAAAAAAGCACATTATTCAACATCTATCATTATAGCCAAATTTGTGCCGAACTTCAACATTCGGAATGATATAATTTTGCTGACGCATCGATTGGCAATTGAAACGGAGGCGGAAGACGTTCGGGTCGAATACGATGAACAGGGAGCCGGAATATCAAATCGACAGGAAAATTAAAATATATAATAATTTTTAAAAAAAGGGGTTGCAATTGTCCGCAGAGTGAGTTATAATACAACACGTTCCGCAGGGAAGCAACGCTGGTGTAGCTCAGTAGGTAGAGCACGTCATTGGTAATGACGAGGTAGTCAGTTCGAATCTGATCACCAGCTCCATAAACCGCTCAAATTGTTTGAGCGGTTTTTTTGTGCCATATGTTCGGTGCGGAACCGCAGCGGCAAGTCTTTTGAAAACTCTCAAAAAGTTCACGATTTCAAAGGTTTATTAATCCGTAAAATGAGGACTGCCGCGAAATTTGCGGCAGTCCTTCTCATCGTTTTTTGTCAGGCACTTATTGACCGTGCTGCTTATTCGGCGCAGGTCGGATCTGCTTTCGATGCTTTATTGCCGTAACGGTTGTATGAATCGGCAAGCCGCACAAAATCGGCCGCTGCAAGCTCTTCTGCTCGGACGGTCGGCAAAAGCCCGGCATCGGCAATCACTTCGTCAACATTGTTTTTCGGAATCAATTGCAGCATATTGTTTCGGAGCGTTTTTCGACGCATCGCAAATGCGGCACGAAGCACCTTTATAAAATTCGGCGGAAGCTCGCTGCCGTTTCGTTCGAATTTCAGCACACAGGAATGAACCGACGGCTCGGGGTAATATGCCGCGGGTGAGAGTTTCAGTTCGGTTGAAATGTCGAAAAGATACCGGGAAACAATCGAGAGCGGCCCGTAGTTCACATCACGCGGTGCCGCAAAGAACCGCTCTGCTGCTTCAACCTGCATCATCAGCACCATGCGCTTTACAGGAAGTCCGGATTCAATCAGTCGCATACAAATAGGTGATGTTATATAGTACGGAAGATTTGCAGCAACAGTAAAAGGCTCTCCGCCGAATGCATCGGAGATTTTTGCAGGCGGAACCTTCAGAAAATCGCCGCAAATGAGCTGCACGCTGCGTTTATCCGCGAGTTTATCCGCAAGAATTCCGACAAGTGTGCGGTCTATTTCAACAGCAAGCAGATTTTTCGCTTTTTCCGAAAGAGCGGATGTCAATGCACCGAGCCCGGGACCGATTTCAAGCACGTTTTCGCTTGGCAGTCTGCAAGCGCTGCAATGCGGCTTATCGCTTCGGTGTCGATAAGAAAATTCTGCCCAGAGCCTTGTTCGGGGTCAAACCCAGTTTTTTTATCATTTCTTTTGAATCTGTCATGGCTGAAATTTTAATGCAGATTTGCATATATGTCAACAGAATCCGAAAAATAATGCGCATATTGAGAGTTTTTTATCCCAAAAAGCTGATTGCCGACGGAAAACCGCCCTGACGGTTTAAAAAAAGACTGCGCCGTGCGAATAACCATGTGCAGCGGCAGCTGATGTTAAACGCGCTTTCTTTAAAAAAACAGAAAACAGCGAATCGAAACACGATATTGCTGCCGACGACATAAACCACGGGCAATGCGGCTTTACATATTCTCACTTCGGTAGTATAATTATAATGCATGATTATAGCTCGAAAGATTTGAAAACAAAAGAATTAAATCGGGGTATGAGTATCGAGGTATAAATATCGAGGTATAAACAGGAATGAAACTGACTTTCGGAACAAAAACAAAAAGATTTTTTTGCTTTATCCTTTCCTCTCTGATGCTGCTTTCTTTATGCTGCACGGTTTTTTTCGCTGCGGGATGCAGCCGGGAGACGGCGTCCGGGGACGAACAGGCGTTCACATTGTTCATGAATTCAATACGCAACGGGCAGTTTACGGAAGCGTTCTCCTTCATCAGTGCTCATGTTGCGCCGGAGAATGCCGTTGACGACAGCATTGAAGCATATAAAAACACAATAACTCTCGCACAGTTCGAAAAGCGTTACGAGAGCCTGTTTTCGCTGCTCGGCGTGAACGATATTGAATACAATATTGCTGAAGAGAACGTTTCCGGAAATTCAAAAAAAGTCATTAAATACACGATGACATATAAAACACAATCTGCGGGCGACCTGACAAACGAATACGAGATGACTCTTCTGAAAGAGAATAATCTTTGGCGGGTTGTATGGCAGCCGAACCACATTTTTCCGGATATGGCCTGGGGCGACACGTTCGACAGGGCAACGCTTGCGGCAGAGCGCGGCGATATCGTTTCTCACGGAGCCGTTGTTGCAACCAATGTCCGCCTTGTGACTGTTTACGCGCTTTTAAGCGAAATTGCACCGAAAAAAGTGCTTACGGATGAAATAATGCAGGAAAATGCGGGCATGAGCGAGCAGGATGCGGAAAAAGAAGCGGACAGGCTTTATTCCGATGCGGAGTATCTGAACACACGCTTCTCGGCGGAATTCGATGCCGCTGCTGCCGAAATTGCCGCTGTGCTCGATTTGGACGCCGCAGAGCTGCGAACAAAATTCGGAAAGAACACAAACGAGTTCATCACCGTTTATCAGGCGATGCCCGATGAAGTTACCGTTGAACAGCAGGAACAGCTGAATGCCGTAAACGGAGTTCATGTTGACACCGAGCACTACGGTTCAAAGCGGTATTACCCTTACGGGAGCCTGCTTGCGCATACGTTGGATATATTTCGTCCGCAACATGGGAGGAAATACAGACATATAACGAGGGACGCGATCCAAATGACGGATTGTATACTACTGACAGCAAAGTCGGTAAAAGCGGCATAGAAAAGCTTTACGAAAGGGAGCTCCGCGGCAAGGACGGCTATTATTTCTTCATCCGCGGAACGGACGGAGCCGTTAAAAAGGTCATCTATCGCAAAGATAAAGTTGACGGCAGCGATGTGATGCTGACGATCGATTTCAAATTGCAGCAGCGCACCGAGGAACTGCTGGATCTTGTGCTTTTCGGTACGGACACGGCGGGTGCGGTCGTTGTTATGAACCCGAAAACGGGAGAAGTGAATGCAATTGCTTCCAATCCTTCCTATGATTTAAACAGGTTTATAAAGGGTATGAGCGGCGATGAATACAAAGCCCTTGAAGAACAGGAGAATGAGCCGCTCAGAAACCGCGCAACAAGGGAACTTTACCCGCCGGGATCAACTTTCAAGGCGTTCACTGCTGCTGCTGCGCTTGATACGGGTACGGTGAATGAGAATTATGTTTTCACCGGCTATATCGATAATGATTACTGGAAGCCGACCGGTTACGGGGAATGGCCTTGGCCGCGCATAAAACGCACGCGCGTCTATCATCGCACGGAACCGATGAACATGCCAAACTGTATGCTGCATTCCGACAATATTTACTTTGCGGATGTTGCACTGAAAATCGGTCAGGAGAAATTCATTGCATATTTTAATGAAAAACTCGGCATGGACAAGTCGCTGCCCTATGAATTGGGTGCCGCCCGCTCCCAGCTTTACAGCCGCGGCAGCGTGATGGACAACAAAATGCTTGCGGACTCCGGCTACGGACAGGGCCAGGTGCTCGTGACGCCGCTTCAGCTTGCGGCAATGTTCTCCGCATTTGCAAACAACGGCGATATGCCGACCCCGCGAATCACGGACGGATTATACGTAACGGACGGCGTGGAATACAAATGCATTCGGAAAAGCGAATACTCCGTATGGATGGAGGACGCAATTTCGACAAATGCAATAAACAAAATAATTCCGATGCTCCAAGGCGTTGTAGATCCGAACAAAAACGGAACGGGTCGTTCACTGCGTGTCACGAATGTTGACGTTGCGGCAAAAACGGGTTCGGCCGAAATCGGCAAAGACAAAACCCGCATGTATTCATGGTTTGCCGGTTTTCGCCTTAACGTTGCGCAGGAGGATGAGCGTGTTGTGATCGTAATGCTCGATGTTCCCGATTCGGCGCATACTCATCCCTGAAATTTCAGATAGCGCGCGAGCTTTTGAAGCTGGACGACACCCCCGATCCGAATGCTCCGCCGGCGGAATAAAACAAGCTTTGGATGAAATGTCTGCGGTCAGCGCCGGCTGTCTGCGGGTTTGGAGGATGCGGTTATTTTGCGGATAAACAGCAGCATTGCGGCGAACATCATTGCCGAGGCTGCAAACCGCATATAGAACCTGTACGCCGAAAAAAACGAAAGGCATATAATCCCATGCCCGCAAAGAAGTACTTTGAAGCGTGTTTTCAGTGCGGAGTTTCGATGCGGCGCGCTCAGCGCGGACCCTGACGGATACACGCTCGGCGGGAGGAAATGCAGCTTTGATTTCGGCATCGATTTCGGCATCGTCGGGCAGGAAGCGTTCGCGAATTTGCGGAATCGTTTCAAGCAGCCTAAACTCAACTGCGGTGGTGCCGACGGTGCGCACGGCGGATTCCGCTTCCGGTTCGGGTTTCGAAACTGAATATATCACGATGTGCGAAATGCCTTTTTCAAGAGCCTCGCGAATAATCGGAAGAATATCATCAAAAGTGATTGCTTTTTCAGTTCGGAGCAGATAAAACGAGCGAGTTGCACTCTGTTCGGAACACGCTTGATTCGGGTATTCCGAGGATGAACGGTGCAGGCTGCGGATTACTTCGTCCACTTCGGGCGAAACGAGTATCCTGCGCCGCAAAATCGACTCGGATGTTTCTCTGCGGAGTTTTTTGATGTGGGCATTAAACCGCAGGCTGCGCAAAAGGCTTGCAGTGAGCAGTATTGATACGGAAATGAGCATTGCGGCAAACAAAGACGCGGTGCCGTGATGCAGCTTCGCGAAACAAGCAAATAAAGTGCGGCGGTCAGCAGCAGTGCCGAAAACACGTTGTCGCATATGCGCGCAAAGCGGGATTTGCCGCCGTTGAAGCTCCGATTATAACTTTTCAACAATGTGTCATTCATAAAATCAGTATGGCACATAGATATGTTTTTCATTCACAAACGGTTCAGGATGTTGTATAATATGCATATGAAGATTGGAATTTACGGCGGAACATTTGACCCCGTTCACATGGGGCACATATTTGTTGCCCGTTCCGTGAAACAGGAGCTTGGGCTTGACAGGGTGGATTTTGTTGTTGCGGCAGATCCGCCGCATAAGCATTCCGCAGAGCGCACTCCGGCTGCATTAAGATTCGATATGGTCTGCGCCGCTTTGAAGCGCGAACGCGGAATGCGCGCTTCCGATATCGAAATTCGCCGCGGCGGAGTCAGCTACACTGTTGACACGCTGCGCGAAATGAAGCGGATAAACAAGAAAGCCGGGTTGTATTTCATTGTCGGAGCGGATATGCTTGAAGATTTTCCGAAATGGAAAAATCCAAAAGAAATACTGGAGCTTGCAACCCTCGTTGCCGTCAACAGATGCGGTCAGGAACGCGATATCGAAGCTCTTGCAGACGGGATAAGGCTGAATTCGGCGGCAGAGTCGAGATATTTCTGCGGAAGGGCCGGACATATCCTCAACGGAAATCAGAAGGCGTGTTCAAAACGCACAAACCGTTGAAAGGCTTGTGCCGCTTCCCGCCGAAATGCTGCTTTACGAAAAGCGCTTGTATCAGCCCAAAAGCATAGAGCAGCTTGCGGAACGTGTTTCGAACGTTTTGGATGAATACAGAATGCGTCACACAATGCTGACCGTGCGTGAAGCTGTCGGACTTGCTCAGTATCACGGGCTTTCAACAGAAAAAGCGCGGCTTGCGGCTCTTTTGCACGACTGCGCAAAGCTTGGGCGTGAAGAGACCGTTCGATATGCCGAAAAAATGGGTTATGCGCTGACAAATGAAGAACGTGAAAATCCGTTTTTGATTCATTCGCGCATAGGTGCACTGCTTGCAAGGGATCTGTACGGAGTGCAGGATGCGGAAATATTGAACGCAATAGAACGGCACACCGTCGGATGTGCGGAAATGACCCCGTTTGATGAGGTGATTTTTCTTGCGGACAAGCTTGAGCCGTCACGTGATTACAGAAGGATACGGGATTTGCGCGAGCTTGCTTTCAGAGACCTCGACAGGGCGACGATAGCGGTTCTTCGGAACACTATCGAATACACTGAAAATAAGGGAATGCGCATTCATCCGCAAACGGAAATTACCATTGCAGCACTCGAAAAACGGGTGAAAGCTGCATGCACGGCGGCGATTGAGAAAACACGTCAAATCGGCAACGGCGGTGAGTTTTAAGCCGATTTTATCCCGGCTGAATTCGATAAGGGAAATGTCGAATAAAAAGACGTACGATTAATAAAAATAATATCAATATAGATATAATCGGAGGAAGAATGGAAACTAATAACGAAAACAAAAACATCCTTTCGGAACCGGAACTCAGGTTTCGCGAGGAGCTTAAAAATTGCGTAAAGCGCATTGTGGATGCCGCCGATGCAAAAAGAGCAAACGATATTGTTGCGGTCCATGTGGGAGACAAAACAATCATTACCGATTGGTTCGTGTTCATGAGCGGCACATCGCCGATTCATGTAAAGGCGCTGAGTGATGAAATTGAAGATTGTGCCGCCGAAATGGGGCTTCCGATGCGCCGCAGGGAAGGCTATTCCGAAGGCCGTTGGATCGTGCTTGACTTTGCCGGAATTCTTGTGCATATTTTCCATCCGGAAGAGCGCGAGTATTACAATGTTGAACGGCTGTGGATGGATGCAACAACCGAAATTATTCGTCCCGAAAAATAAAACTCGGATAAAGTAAAAAATTTGAAAAACATTGCACCCTGCTCCTGCGGGAAACAGCGATTTAATTGTGTATCGGCAAGAAGGCCGTGTTTTCAACCTGTTATTTGAAAACGGATAAGCCATTGTGCTGCCGATACATGTAAAACGGGGAGCAGGGCGTTTTGTATTTTGCACCGGAATGCTGCGAAAGCAAATGCGAACATCAGGGACGGAGGAACGTTATGAATAAATCAAACAGAGTGCTTGTTGTTGAGGATGATGCCGCGATCGTTCGTGCGTTGAGCTCGTTTTTGACGGATGAGGCTTTTTGTGCAAAAGCGCAAACGGGCAGGCCGAAGCGCTGCGGCTTTTTGAACAGGAGGAGTTTGATATTGTGCTGCTGGATGTTTCGCTTGCGGACGGCAGCGGCTTTGTTGTTTGCTCCGCCATGAAAAGCAAAAAGGATATACCCATTATTTTTCTGACGGCTTCGGGTGATGAACACAGCGTTGTTACGGGACTTGAGCTCGGTGCGGATGACTATATTGCAAAGCCTTTTCGGCCGCGGGAGCTTGTTTCGCGCATCAAAAACGCTCTTCGACGGGCGGGAAAACCGCAGGCCGCGGTCAGCCTCGGCGATGTGCGTGTTGACCTTGAGAGAGGAGCCTGTTTCCGCGGGGATACGGACCTTTGCCTTTCGGCATTGGAATACAGGCTTTTGCTGACGCTCATAAACAACCGCGGGCATGTTTTAACGCGCGCACAGCTGCTTGAACACATTTGGGATGTTGCGGGCGACTTTGTGAATGACAACACCTTGACCGTTTATATTAAACGGCTGCGCGAAAAACTGGAAGCCGATCCGCAGACTCCCTGCATTATTAAAACGGTGCGCGGCGTTGGATACAAAATAGACTGAATATATGCGGTTTGCCGCCGAAGAATAACGCAAAGGGGGCATGGAAAATGAGAGTACTCAGAAATCCGGATGTTTGTGCGCTGACGCTGACAACGGCCGCGGTCGGTATCGCCGCAAGCGGAATATGTTTTTATTTTAATCAGAAAGCGGGGCTTATTGCGGCCGCCGCTTTTGTAATTGTGATTTCGGCTCAGCTTGTGAACGCTGCGCTGCGTCACAGGCATTTCAGAAAGCTTGCGGACGAAATCGACGGCATTCTCCACGGTGCGGAGGACATATGCCTTTCAAAGTATCGTGAAGGCGAAATCAGCATACTTGAAAACGAGCTCACAAAGCTGATTGTTCGTCTTCGCGAGCAGGCCGATGCACTGCGTTCGGACAAAACAAAGCTTGCGGATTCAATTGCGGACATTTCTCATCAGATAAAAACTCCGCTCACGGCGCTTAATCTGATTGCGGAATCTTTGGGCAGGAGCAGCATGAATGCAGAAAAACGCATGGAGCTTCTTCTTGAACTTCGCAGGCAGCTGACAAGGATCGAGTGGCTTGTTTCCGCATTGTTGAAGCTTGCAAGGCTCGATGCGGATTCTGTCACTTTCAGCAGGAAACATGCCGAACTTGCGGCAATTGTTGACGGAGCGGTTGAGCCGCTGGAAATCATGGCGGAGCTGAAAAATGTGCATTTCGAAATTGATGCTTCCGGGTTTGCATACTGCGATCCGGATTGGATGACGGAAGCTTTGGGCAATATACTTAAAAACTGTGTCGAACACTGCGAAAACGGAAGCATATATGTCACTGCATCCGAAAATCCGATTTATTCGGAATTTCGAATTCGCGACACGGGATGCGGAATCGCGGAGCAGGATTTGCCGCATATTTTTGAAAGATTTTATACCGGTTCAGCGGCATGAACTGCACGGAAACGGGGAGTTTAAGGAATAATACCCATACCGAAAACGATACGGTTCAATGCGGAGCGCAGATTCCGCAGCTGCAAAGCGTCGGTATTGGGCTTGCGTTGTCAAGAACCATCATTCAAAACAAAACGGAACAATTAAAGCGGAAAATCATCGGCAGGGCGGCGCAGTGTTCACCATACGCCTGTATAAAAGCGCAGTTTAACAACACTTCGATTGGATAATGTTTGAGCCGTTTCCGAAGCTGCGTATTCGGTGTTTGTGACATATCTGTTATTTTCAAGTCACACACAAGTCATATTGCGCGGGTATAATTTCAACCATAAACAAAAGAGTCGAAGACAATACATTCGGATTGCGCGTATAAAAGGTTTGCCTGCCGCATTTCGAACGGATGATGCTCAAAAGGAGAGAAAATGGAGATTTTGAAGGTTGAAAACCTGACAAAGGTTTACGGAAAAGGCGAGAATGAAGTTCGTGCGCTCAACGGCGTAAGCTTTTCGGTTGAAAAGGGTGATTTTGTTGCGATTATCGGGCCTTCGGGCAGCGGCAAATCAACTCTTTTGCACACATTGGGCGGCGTTGACCGCCCCACGGGGGGCAAAGTGCTTGTGAACGGACAGGATGTTTATTCGCGAAGCGATGAACAGATTGCAGTTTTTCGCCGCCGCGAAGTCGGGCTTATCTATCAGCTACAACCTGATTCCGGTTTTGAACGTTGAAGAGAACATGTCCCTGCCCGTTCTTTTGGACGGACGAAACGTGAACCGCGACAGGCTGCGTGAACTGATTCGCGAGCTTGATCTTGTCGGACGCGAGAAACATCTTCCGAATCAGCTTTCCGGCGGACAGCAGCAGCGCGTGTCTATCGGCAGGGCATTGATGAATTCGCCTTCGATCGTGCTTGCGGATGAACCGACGGGCAATCTGGATTCGAAAAACAGCCATGAAATAGTTGAGCTTTTGAAGCGAATGAACCGTGAATACAATCAAACTCTCATCATGATCACTCATGACGAAAGCATTGCACTGCAAGCTCGGCGCATTATTGCAATCGAGGACGGAAAAATCGTCCGTGACGAGGTGATTTCAAAATGAACATCATGAACAAAGTCACTTTGCAGGCGATGAAAAAGAACAGGGTTCGCACGATCGTAACGATAATCGGCATAATCCTTTCCGCCGCAATGTTTACCGCCGTAACAACTTTCTGCTCAAGCATGTACGGCTATATGCGCGAGTACTTTGCATATGACAAAGGCGACTACCATGTTTCGTTCAGCGGCTGTTCAAGCGAAACCATAGATAAAATCAAAGCCGACGAGCGCATTTCAAAGGCCGCTGTTGCAAAGCCCATAGGTTATGCCGAAGCCGGTTCAAACAATGCCGACAAGCCCTATTTGTATGTTCTTGAAGCGGATGAAAGCTTCATGAAAAATATGCCTGTTCATCTTACGAGCGGCAGACTGCCCGAAAATGAAAACGAGATAATTCTTCCCGCACATCTTCAGGCGAACGGCGGCGTATCACATAAAATCGGCGACAGATTGAAACTGACTCTCGGCAGACGTGTTGCGGAAGACGGGTCGGAGCTTGGGCAGAACAACCCGTATTCGTACGATGAGGAAAAGCTGACTGCGGACAGGATTTGGGAATATGTCGTTGTCGGTTTCTATGACGCCCCGGGTTTGAAGAAATGATTGCTCCGGGTTACACCGCGCTGAGCCTTCTTTCCGAACCCCTGCGGGAAGGTGAAACCTATGATGCCTATATTTTGATGAAAAATCCGAGAAAGAATCTTGATGCGTTTGCGAAAAGGCTTTCGGGATCTTACACTGAGGCATCCTATCAAACGAGTTTGCTCACAATGGACGGCTATTCGGTGTTTAACAATTATTCGAATATGCTTGTGAACCTTGCCGCAATTTTCTGCGTGCTGATTTTTATCGGCTCGGTTTCGCTGATTTACAGTGCATTTTCAATTTCTGTAAGCGAAAGAACAAAGCAGTTCGGCTTGCTTGCTTCGATCGGTGCAACCCGGAGCCAGATAAGGCGGTCCGTTCTTTTCGAAGCATTTGCGCTGTGCATATGCGGCATACCTATCGGCCTTCTTGTGGGCATCGGAGGTATGGGACTGACGCTGTGGCTTTGCGGAGATTTGTTCAAATCCGTACTCGACGCACCGTTCGGCATGAGCTTTTCCGTTTCGTGGCAGGCCGTTGCCGTTGCTGTGGCGGTCGCGGTGTTGACAGTTTTCGTTTCCGCATGGATACCGTCGCGGCGTGCAATGAAAATTTCACCCATTGAAGCAATCAGGCAGGCGCGGGATGTGAATGCGGGCAAGAAGAATGTGCGCTGTTCAAAGCTTTTCATTCGGCTTTTCGGTGCAGAAGGCATGCTTGCAAAAAAATACTATGCACGCAGCCGCAAAAAGTATCGCGCAACGATAGCTTCTCTTGCAATGAGCCTTGTGCTTTTCATCTCTGCAAGCGGTTTCTGCATGTATCTCACAAAGTCGGCAGATGACGCATTCACGGAAAAAAGCTACGATATAGGTTATCGGGATTTGTCGGCGCAGAATTATACGGAGTTTGCCGCAGGCGCCCGAGAATACTTTGATGAGATAACTTTCTGCCTGAACACGCTCGACAACAGCTTTGTGTACCTGCCGGAGGGAGACACAACGGCGGAGTATAAAGCATACACAAAAGCGCAGCGCAGCGCACATGAAGGGCTGCTCAAAGTTGAACAAAACTGTTTTGCGTATTACATTGATGATGCGGCATTCGGACGGATGCTGACCAAAAACGCATCGATGCCGATGCTTATTTTGCAGCCGAAGAAAAACTGCCCGTCATGCTCAACAGCGGTTACGATGTTGTTTATTCGCAGGATAACGGCGAAAACAACAGAAGAACATATAATTACAGCTTTGTTTCGGATGGGGTAACGACCCTGATGCGGGCAAAACCCGCACCGCAGCTCGACGGATACATTTTGGACGGCATGTTTTGGTCCGGCAATGAAATGGGAGAGGGCGTTCTGCAATACTACTATTGGCCCGCTCAAGGGGAAGATGCTGACGGCGGAAGCAGCTCCGACGGGGAAAACTCCTCCGATGGGGAAAATTTCGAATCCTCAGGATTTGATTTTTTCGGAAGGCCCATAGACCAGCCCGTGCGCCCGGTTGAATATGAAGAAATACATATTGCAGCAACCGTCAAAACCGCACCCGCAGGGATTGACAGCGGACGCGCAATGAAGCTCATTCTGCCGTTCTCCGCGTTCCAGGACAAAAAGGCATTCAATGAGGGGTTCATGAATGTCTACATCTGCGCCGATGACCCGGACAAGGCGGAGAATGATGTTAAATCCGTATTTGAAACCCGTGGAATCGAATTTGCGCCTCAAAGGCTGTACAACCGTGCGGAGGAGGAACGAACCGTCAGCAACATGATAATCCTTGTGAAGGTATTCTCCTATGGCTTTATCGCGTTGATTTCACTGATTTCGGTTGCGAATGTGTTCAACACCGTGTCAACCAATGTTGCACTTCGCCGCCGTGATTACGCAATGCTCCGTTCGCTCGGAATGACGAACAGGGGAATAAACAGAATGATGAACTATGAATGCCTGCTCTACGGAACGCGTTCGCTGTTGTTCGGTTTGCCGCTTTCGGTCGGCATGACCTACCTTTGCTACCTGTCCGCAGCGGAGACTGCACAAATGAGCTTCACAATGCCGTGGACGGCGGTTGCGATTGCTGTAGTCAGCGTTTTCATGGTTGTGTTTGTTTCCATGCTGTACTCAACAAGCAGGCTGAAGCGCGAAAACCCGGTTGATGCACTGAAGGATGAAAACATCTGATCGGAACAGTTATGATTGACAGACTGTGAATCAAAAAAATAACCGACTGTACCGCAATGCATGCGGCGCAGTCGGTTTTGTTCAAAATAAAGCTGATTTCGTTGTTTCTATATTGCGGAATGGTTATTTGCAGTGCGTCTCGTTGTATTTCTTAATGCCGAGAGCCAGCAGATCCATTGCGCGCTCAAGATCCTTCTGCTTGAGGACGTAAGCAATGCGAATCTCGTTCAGACCCTTGCCGGGGGTTGCGTAGAAGCCCTCGCCGGGAGCAAACATAACCGTGTCGCCGTTGTCATCAAAGTCGGTGAGCAGCCATTTCTGGAATGTATCCGCATTGTCAACGGGCAGTGCAGCCATCATGTAGAACGCGCCCTGCGGTTCCTTAACAACGACGCCGGGGATTTCGAGCAGCTTATTGTAGCAGGTGTCGCGGCGGAGTTTGTATTCCTTGCGAACAGCATCGAAATAGTCGGAATCAACGCTGTAAAGTGCGGCGGAAGCGATCTGATCAAGGGTTGCAACGGAAAGCCTTGCCTGACAGAACTTCATGAGGTTCTGCTGAAGCTCCTTGTTGCGGGTGATAATGGTTCCGATACGTGCGCCGCAGGCAGAGAAACGCTTGGATACGGAGTCGATGATAACGGCGTTTTCGTTGATATCTTCGAACTGTCCGATGGTTGCAAGCTGCTCGCCGCCGTAAACGAATTCACGGTAAACTTCGTCGCCGATAACAAACAGGTTGTGTTCTTTTGCAACATCCGCAATGGTGCGCAGCTCTTCATGAGTCAGAACAACGCCGGTGGGGTTGCCGGGGTTGGTGAACATGATTGCGCGGGTGTTTTCGTTGATAAGAGCCTCAAGCTTTTCGCGGAAAGCATAGCGATAACCGCCTTCGGGGGAGGTGGTCAGGGGGCGAATGGTGCCGCCTGCACTCTTGATGAATGTGTTGTAGTTGGGGTAGAAGGGTTCGGGTATGATAACCTCGCTGCCGTCGTCAAGAATGCTGAGCATCAGCATTTGCAGCGCTTCACTGCCGCCGGTGGTGATAAGGATATCGCTCTCTTCGTAGTGAATGCCGAGTTTATCATAATAGTCCTGAACGGCTTTGATAAGCACGGGCAAACCGGGGGAAGGAGCGTATTCAAGAACGGGAAGCTCAAAATTGCGAACCGCTTCGAAATATGCGGGCGGGGTTGCGATATCGGGCTGACCGATATTCAAATGATAAATCTTTTGCCGTTATTGGTTGCTGCAACGGCAAACGGATGGAATTTACGCATGGGGGAAAGGTTGCATGCCAAAGCCTTCTGCGAGATTTTCATGGAAGAAGCCTCCGAAAAAGTTTTTTTGAGGAAGAAAAAGCGGATAAAACAGCAGAATCGCTTTTCGCGCCGCCGTCCGGCCGGAGATTATCCTCATACGGTGTGATTGTAGCATTTTCGGGTTTGTGCAACAATGTTTGCGCCGAAAAAAGGTATATTTGAAGGAAAAGTGTTGGCAGGGAAGCATGACTGCGTTTGCGGAGAGCAA
>ENA-OQEN01000075-OQEN01000075.1-human-gut-metagenome-genome-assembly--contig:-NODE-75-length-37135-cov-3.026292_pt1 | contig 37135 bp, 40 predicted proteins | sample MGYA00242791_ERZ504627 | MGnify/ENA primary metagenome ERZ504627 (study PRJEB26092, sample SAMD00036316) | human gut metagenome | host: Homo sapiens | study: EMG produced TPA metagenomics assembly of... | reverse complement strand
TCACACCAACACAGTAAGCAAAATGTATCATTGATCCAGGAACAGATATATACCATCACAACCAAAGCACCACCGTACTTTAAGATACGAACCTGATACAGGAAGGACAGCAGCAATGAAACATAGAAAAATGCTAAGATTGCAACCATCGCATCTTTGTCCGTGTACTTTGGATATGTGATCACATAAACAGCCAATACCAATAATACATACAGAATCATGAGCGGCAGAAGGTATTTCTCCAAATGGAAGAATAAGAAGCAATAATACGCGATCGTCATCAGATAAGCAAGCACTGCCATCGCAGATTTCTCCTGCTTATAGACGCGCATCAGCTCGAACACTCCGCCCAAACTCAAAAGCATAACAGCCACGCCAGTTACATAACCACCCAGATATAAAATTCCAATTGTGAGCAGCGTTAATACTGCACCACTGATAAAACGTGTTTTAAACATAGTTTATTTTACTCCACCAAATCTTCGCTCTCTACCGTTGTAATACCGGATTGCCTCTTTCAATGATTCCTTGTCAAAATCCGGCCACAAGGTATCTGTGAAATAGAATTCTGCATAAGCAAGCTGCCAAATCAGATAATTCGATAACCGCAGTTCGCCGCTTGTACGGATCAGCAGATCTGGATCTGGAAGATCTGCGTATCCAGATGCTTTGCTATCACATCCTCTGTGATTGCTTCCGGTGCAAGTGTTCCTTCCTGTACCTGCTTTGCAAGCTTCGTCATCGTCCGGCGCAGTTCATCCCTGCCACCATAATTTAACGCGATTGTAAAATCCAGCTTGTCAAACTTCGCTGTCTCACGCTCTGCATGTTCAAGCATCTCCACGATATCTGCATCCAGGGCACTCCGGTCTCCGATCACACGGATACGCAGTCCATCCTTTGATGCACGCTCCACACAGTTCGACAGATAGCTTCGAAGCAGATTCATGATACCGGTTACTTCCTCAGTCGAACGCTTCCAGTTCTCCGTGGAAAATGCATACACCGTCAGATACCGGATTCCCAAATCCGCTGCATCCCGGCAGATCTGCTCCAACACCTTCGCCCCCTGTCTGTGTCCCATGTTCCGTGGAAGCAGACGTTTCTTTGCCCATCTGCCATTTCCATCCATGATGATTGCCACATGAGTAGGTATTTCCAATTCTTCTCCATCAATGATTTTCTTCATAGCTTATACTGTCATGATTTCCTTTGTCTTTGTCTCGATTTCCTGATCTACCTGTGCCACATACTTGTCTGTCATCTTCTGAACTTTCTCTTCGTTGCCTTTGAGTTCATCGTCAGACATCTCTGCTGCCTTGTTCGCCTTCTTCAATGCATCATTTGCATCACGACGGATATTACGGATGGCAACCTTTGCATTCTCACCCTTCTTCTTAACGTCCTTTGCCAACTCTTTTCTTCGATCCTCTGTCAGCTCCGGGAAGTTGATAATGATGTTCTTACCATCGTTGTTTGGATTGATACCAAGGTCAGAACATACAATCGCCTTCTCGATCTCTTTGATCAGGCTTGACTCCCAAGGTGAGATCATAATCGTTCTTGCTTCTGGAACTGTGATATTTGCCACCTGCTGCAATGGTGTAGGTGCTCCATAATAAAGTACTGTGATACGATCCAGAATATGTGGATTCGCACGTCCGGCACGGATTGTGCTGTATTCTTTCTCCAGACTTTCAATTGTCTTCTTCATCTTCTCTTCATACTGTGCTAACATTTTTCTTCCTCCAAATATAATATACTTTTCTGTCGTCCTGTCTTCCTGACATGTAACACACGCTTACTCTACTGTTACGGTTGTTCCGGTAAATCCACCAGTCACAGCCTTCTCAATACTGTTGGTATCATTCAAGCCGAACAGCATCATCGGCATCTTGTTCTCCATTGCAAGCACAGCGGCCGCAAGATCGATCACACCAAGCTTCTTGTCCACGATCTCAGAGATTGGCATCGTGTCATATTTCTTTGCGTTCGGATTTGTCTTTGGATCACTGTCATACACACCGTCGATTGCCTTGGCAGAAAGGATCACATCTGCCTCTACCTCGATTGCCATAAGCACGGTTGCTGTATCCGTTGAGAAATATGGATGTCCGGTTCCGCCTGCAAAAAATACGACCTCTCCGTTCTCCAGATACTCGATTGCCTTGTCCTTGTTAAAAAGCTCTGTCATGCTGCCACAGGCAAATGGTGTCATAATGTGTGTCTTCAATCCTTCTGCACGCATCGCATCTGCTGCATAGATGCAGTTCATCACCGTTGCCAGCATACCAATCTGGTCTGCCTTTACACGATCCATGTTGTCGGATGTTCTGCCTCTCCAGAAATTTCCTCCGCCGATTACAATACTCACCTGAATATGCTTATCACAGATTGCCTTTACCTGCTTTGCCACGTCACGGACAACCGCCTCATCAAATCCGGTATGCTTTTCTCCGGCAAGTGCTTCTCCTGAAAGTTTCAATAAAATTCTGTCCATCTTCATCGTTTGATACTCCTCTTCCTTTTATTCAAAAAAGCTCTTTACATCAATCTCCGAATAGCACTGGGAACACATTCCCTCGATCACAGCACCATTGTTGATCTGTACGGATCTTGATTTTATATTTCCCATAATTACCGCGGTCGAATCCACAATCACCGGTCCCTGTACATCGATATCACCCTTGACAGCGCCTGCGATCACAGCAGAACCAGCAAATACATTTCCGACAACGACCGTTCCCACACCAATCTTTGCTGCATCCACGACATGTACATCGCCCTCAATTCTTGCAGCATTCGCGTACAGTTCGCCGACCTGTACATCTCCAGTGATTGAACCGCCCACGATCAGCTTTCCATCACAGCTTACCGCACCGTTTACCGTTCCAATCAGATCGATACAGCCGTCGGTCTGCAAATCTCCATTGATAACTGTCGTCTTTGTAATATAGGTTGTATCTGCCTCTACGAGAGAGCTGACATCTGTCTTTTCAACTGCCGCTGTGTCCATAGTTGTCTCCATCGCTGCATCCTCCTGTACGCGTTCGTTTTCCATCTGCGTCTCTTCCTCTGCCTGCTTCGCCAATGTATCCTCCACAGCCTTCTCCAGATCCGCCGTCAGGAAGTTCTGCAGTTCTTCCTGCTTTGTCTCCGTCTCCGGTTCCGTCAGAAGTGCTTCCTCCGTATGCTCCAGCATATTTTCTTCATCAAGTGCATCCAGCGCCTTTAACTCATCTGTCTCATCCGCGGTATCTTCCTTTATCTCTGCGCCTGCCTCTGTTACCGTCTCCGCCTGCAGATATTCGGTATCTGGTTTTGGTTCCAGCTCATCCTCTGAGAATGGCTCCGGTTCCATTTCCAGCTCGTCCTGAATCACCTCTGCCTCTGGCACGGTGTCAAACACAGAAGTCTCATCTGATGTCTTATCTTTCTCCGTTGTCTCTACATTTGAGAAATGTTCCAGATTCTCAGATGCCTCTGGCATCTCCGGTTCCGGTCTGTCAATCCGGATCTCATCCAGATTCTCCAACAGATCTTCCGGTGCAACCTCCATCTGGTCATTTTCATCAAAGGTGTTTACCATATCTTCATCATCGTATTCCGCGCCAAGTTCATCCTTGTCCGGCATCAGCTCATTGACTGCCTGCGCGAAATCACGCTTGAAATCTTTAAAAAAACCCATGTAGACTTCCTCCTTGTCTCATCGTTTCATTATACACCATGCCTACCTCGAAATCAATTTATTGACTCTGCTTTTCCGTAATTCTTCCATTTTCGCAATCAAGACACATGATCTGCATCCGGTGGATACGCTGGTATATCTTCTCTCCACAGCCGATGGCTGCCGGAATTCCAAACTCTGCACAGCGGATTGCCATATGGGATGCTGCACCGCCATATTTGGTCACAAAGCCTGCAATATCCTTCGCAAAGATCCAGTCATATCCCGGATCTGCTTTCGTAAGCACCACGATTTTGCCGGTAATGTCAGAATCATGATCCTCATCAAGATTGACGATTGGTGCCTCCACAACCTTATTCGTGATAAAATTCGGTCTTGCCTCGTCGATATCAATAACATCAATATCCCCGACATCGAAGATGCCTCCGGTAATACGAGATACGAATTCACATGGTAAAACCGACGCCGTGTCTCAATCGTCTGAATATAAGAATCACGCTGTGATAGCTTAAGAGATCCTGAATTTCCAGATAAGACATATCTTCTCTGGCAATCGCCATCACCTCGCCAAGCTTGACGATTACATCCAGCATCAGCGACAACGACTTCGTAAACTCAAACTTAAAATACTCCCGGTTTTGTGTTGCTTTCTTGATAAACTCGATGAATTTCTCCGGTGTAACCGGAATGCCTGCTTCATCCAAAGCAACCTGCAACCGTTCTAGATCGAGGCTTTTTGCCTCCTGCTTCACCTTATTGTTTCCAGTCAGATTCGCAGATGCAACATCAAAATAAATGTTCCGGTAGCTGTCTGAACGGATATCATAGGTGCCAAGCCTTAAATGTCCATATAGATGATTGAAGTCATCCCGGCTCAGCTTGCCATGACTGTATAAATCAAAATCACGTTCGAATTCCGAAGCAACCGTCGGAATGGACAACATGAAATCATCCATCTCCTGCTTCGTAAAATATCCTTTTTCCACCAACGTCCGGCAAAAACTCCGCGCCATAAATGCACAACGCGCCTGTCTTGTAAACTGTGGTGTTCCATGGTCCTTGATGGAATCTAACAACTCGTCAATGTAGCTGTACAGCTTCATGACATTTGTCTCTGCAAGCGGCGCATGCTTCCGAAGTTCATGCCGCAGCTCGGTAAGCTGTCCCAGCGAGCGAAGATCCTCCTCGCAAATTTCGTCGTAATGTTCTAACGTCTGCTTTGCAATCTCAAACAGCGCATTTCGAAGCCGGGAAATCTCACATCGTCAAAGCCATATTCCGCAAGCTCCTTCAGACGGGTATCTGTCATAAAGTCATAGGTGTTGAAAATAATCTCAAATTCAATCTTATCATGTGCCGTCTTATCCTGTCTTAATTTCTGCTCATAATACTGATTCAGCTTATAGCACAGATCCTCCGGCAATCCTGCCGGTGTCAAACCATCGAATGTATAATTCACCGATATATACGGCTTATTCCCCACCTTCTGCATCAGTTCTCCACGAACTGGCTGATAGCCGAGTGGCTGTAATCCTGCCGACCAGATATGGGCGGTGATCAGTTCCCGGTACAGGGAATAATCAAGCGGTCTTGGATTGCTGCCGATAATCTCCGCCGGGTTCCAGAATGCCATATCAGAAAGGATATGGAATGTATCAAGATACTTGCACTTTGCAAGGGCCTTTGTGTCCTTGAATTCCCGGTCTGTCATCGGTGCAATAATCTTCAATGCTGCCGCCAGTGGACGCACCTGGAAAATTACAACCGTTCCATCCTCCAGAATTGCAAATTCGATATCGAGTGCGGAAACATATTCATAAATCTGTTCGATTTCCTTGACTGCCGTCAACAGATCTACAAATTCGTATTCCAGGAACTCTCTGGATGCATTTTTTGCGATCCATTTTGTCTTTCCACGGACGCCACTTGTCACGGAATCCGTGCTTCCATTATCATCATATGTCACCATATAATACGGACGGTTGTATATGATATCTCTTGTGAACACAACCCCTGAAATCCGTACATGATCCGTCTGTCTCTGGATCAATACCTCTTCGTTTGCCTCAATCAGCTGCTGCTTCGCTTCCTCTGTGAATCCCCTTCCACATAAGAACGATACACTGTCTCGATTGCCTCTGTAATTGCTGCATCCTTTGATGCATCGACCCCCAGCACGCTCTCAAAGTGTCCGGCATTGCTTGTCTCCAGATTATCCTCACTTTTCGATGAGCTTCTAACAACGATCATCTCTCCGGTAAACTGCTCTTTGATTGCCGCAATCACACCTGCCGGATTTCCGAAGAAATCCTCCGCATACACAATGCTTAATTCCTCAATATAAGAATGTTTTACAATTTCACGCAGATCAGCCAAAGTATCTGCTTTGGTTGATATTAAATATTCCTTCATCTTCTGCCCTTCATTCTACAATACAAACTTCTTAATCACTTCTACCAGTCCATCTTCATCGCAGGAAGCTGTCACATAGTCCGCCACATCCTTGACGACCTGCTGTGCGTTTCCCATCGCAACGCCAACACCTGCGTATTCCACCATCGTCTTGTCGTTGAAGCCATCACCACAGCAGATACACTGTTCCCGCTTCATGCCGATATGCTCCAGAAGCCGTGCGATGGACTCTGCCTTATCCACACCTTTGACCGTAATCTCAATGAAATACGGTTCGGAACGGAATACATTCAGATCCGGCGAAACCAGCGCTGCTAGCTCCTTCTCATACTGTTCTGCGACTTCTGGCTCAGCTGTCATCAGGCACTTGATCATATCGAAATCCACAACCTTGAGAAAATCATCGACCTGACATAATTCCATATGATTGAGCCGTGCCTCAAACTCCATATATCCATCAGTGTCGGTTCCGGTAATTACCTGATTGTCCTTGTATGTGACCATACCAATGTGACGTTCCTTCGCAAATTCATAGAGAATCTTCGCATAACGGTTCGGGATTGCCTTCGTATAAATCACTTCCTGTGTCGCACACGAAATCACCTTGCCACCGTTAAAGCTCAACGCATAGCCGCCATATTCCGCAAGCCCCAAAGCATCCGAATACTGCTTCAACCCCGGAAATGGTCTGCCCGATGCCAGTGCAACAATATGTCCCTGCTCCTGTATCATCTTCAAATATTTCAGTGTCTCCGGTGTAATCTTTTTCTCCGAATTCACAAGTGTACCATCAATATCTAATACTAAAATCTTTTTATCTGTCATCGTTATCCTCTATCAGCATATTCTTCATTCCATGCCATCGCAATATACTCCTAGGCACGGTTATATTTATTTTACCATTTTCAAGGACATATGAAAAGAAGTATGTTATAATATTCCATGGAAATTTTGATTCATGTTGAAAAAAAGAAATTAGATAGTGCATATACAAAAGCGGTCGCGGAGTACATCAAACGCCTCTCCGCTTTTTGTCGTGTGAAATGTATCTACTACAAGGATTTCTCGAAATTAGAACTGCAGAATTCGTCTGCCTGCTTCCGTGTCGTTCCCGGCACTGATACAATCTCATCCGAAGAATTTGCAGCAAAGATCGAAGAGCTTGGTCTGTCCGGTTATTCCCGCATCGAGTTTGTTGTTGCAGATCCTGCAACTGTTTATGATCTGGATATCGCAAAGTTTTCCCCATTCTCACTTTCCGGATTTACAATGTCCATTGATCTGACAACCGTCGTTTTGACCGAACAGCTCTACCGTGCCTATACGATATTAAATCACATCACTTACCACAAATAGTATCTGCCAGCACTTCCATAAGCATCACTCGCATCAACTGGTGCGGAAATGTCATATTGGAAAAGCTGATCTTCTCGTCTGCTCGTTTCACAACCGCATCGGATAACCCAAGCGATCCTCCGATCACAAATGCAATACTTGATTTGCCTCTCTGTTCTGCTGTTGCAATACTTTTTGATTTTGGAATTATCCATCTTCTTCCCATCAATGCAGAGAGCCGCCACATAATCAGTATTCTGGATCTGACTTAAAATCTTCTCACCCTCTGTCTCCTTGATCTTACGGATCACTGTCTCCGATGTCTGCTTCGGAATGCTTTCATCCTTGAGACAGATCAGCTGTATTGATATTTTTTTATTGATCTGCTTCTGAAATTCCTCTATTTTATTCTGATAAAAAGTTTCTTTTACGTTTCCAACTACGATCAGTTTGATCTGCATATCCTGTTTTCTCCTGATTTTCCTTGTTAAATATTACACTTTGCCCGATTATTTACACAAACTTTCAACTTATGTCATAATTTGTTCATAATTATAACTTATATTATAACCATAGTTTTTTCATAAATCCTCTCTTTTTAAGATACAAAAAGAAAATGCCGGCTCGCATCCGGCATTTTCTTTTTTATTCTATTTATGCATTGACGTTTCCATTTTTCACATCTTCAAATTCCTGCATGATCTCATCGCTTGCCTTTGGTGTTGCAAGTGATACAACGACGATAAATACAAGGCTTACAATAAATCCAACTAACAGAGAATATACACCCGTATAAGTAGCCGGTGTCACATGAACCCATCCAGGGTACAGCATTTAATGTAGTCCCAGATAATAACGGTCAATCCACCGCTTGCCATACCTGCAGCGGCACCTGCGAGATTCATACGCTTCCAATAAAGTGACATCAGGATTGCAGGGCCAAACGCACTACCAAGTCCTGCCCATGCATCGCTGACCAGATTCATGATGGATGAATTTGGATTCCATGCAATTACGATCGCAATGATTGCAACAACAAATACCGTTGCTCTTGCAATAAACAATACCTGCTTATCTTTCAGCTTCTTGAAGAACACTCCCTTGAACAGATCATTTGCAACTGCGGAAGACGATACAAGAAGCTGGGAATCTGCCGTTGACATGATTGCAGCTAAGATACCACACAGCAGCAGGCCACCGATAAATGGCAACGTGTAATCTGTCATGAAGAGCTTCTTGATCATCTCGATATAGACATTCTCATACTGTGCACCTTCGTTGGAAGTACCATTGGATACAGATATGCACGTCCAAGCACACCGATCACACAGGCAAGTACAAGCGTGATCAGTACCCACACGATCGCAACCTTCTTGGATTTTGCAAGTTCCTTCTCATCGCGGACTGCCATGAAACGAACAAGAATATGTGGCATACCACAGTATCCAAGTCCCCATGCAAGCTGGGACGCAATACTGATACCGGAAATCGGCTTACCATCCTGCATGAAGATATTCAGATAATCCTTCGCATCGACATTCAATCCGGAATTTACAAGATTTGGTACAATGTTTCCTGTGCCAAGCACGATCACAACCAGAATTGGAACAGCAAGTACACCAACCAGCATCATCATACCCTGTACGAAGTCCGTGGTACAAACGGCAAGGAATCCTCCAAGGAACGTATAGATCAGAATAACGACCGCACCGACGATCAATGCCTGATGATAATCCATCTTTGTGATTGATGCAAACAGCTTTCCACCAGAAGCAAATGCAGATGCAGAATATACCACAAAGAAGATTACAATAACGATCGCAGAAATCGTGATCAGAATATTGTGCTTATCGCGGAACCGGTTGTTTAAGTACTCTGGAATCGTCATCGCATTGCCTGCTTTGATCGTATAGCGGCGCAGACGACCTGCGACGATCACCCAGTTCAAAATCGTACCGATCAAAAGACCGATTGCGATCCAAGCCTGATTCGCACCAAATGCATAGACACAGCCTGGAAGTCCCATCAGCATCCATCCACTCATGTCGGATGCCTGTGCAGAGAGGGCTGTCACCCATCCACCAAGTTTCTACCTCCTAAGAAGTAATCATCCGAGCTTTTGTTTTTTCTAGCTGTAATAATACCGATTCCCAACATGAAAATCATGTAAATAACAAATGCAAGTATTACCCATGTTGACATTTAATCTTTGGTCTCCATAAGAAACAGGTACCCATCTCCAATCGTTATGTGACCTTCCTCCTCTCTTAATTCGTTGCTAAGTCCTATCGTCTCTCCCTTTCTGATTGACAGGTCATTTGCATTATATTTAAAACCTTTGAGGGTAATGCCCTTCACACATTCTGAAAAGGGCAGTAAAGATATATAAGGTCCATACAGATTTTCTGCACGAACTATCTTTTCTTTTTGTATCAGAGAAATCCGGTTATGCAGATCTAAGATTTCTGCATGGATTCCCTCCTGTTCACACATAAAAAGCAATCCCAGATTTCCAAGTGTATGGTCGAGTCTGGTTCCAGTTGCGCCAAGCAGCAATGCCCGTGTAAATCCACGTTTTGCCACCTCTAAGACTGCAACATGTGTATCCGTGAAATCTTTTTCCGGATTCAGTACCACACACTTTTCACGCACAACGGCATCAGGGCTTGTCACATATTTCGCTCTGATGCGTCATTTGCGGAATCAAAATCTCCAATTATCAAATCCGGTTCGATGTCCAATTGTTCTAACATTTCCAGTCCCTTGTCCACACCGATCACATACGGATGAACCGGATATCCATATGCGCCCTCATAAACGGTCGCGAGCAAATTCTGATCGACCGAGCACCTGTGACAATGAGACAATATTTGCTTTCTGTTTTCATTTCTATGCTCTATGCGTTCAGCTTTTCCATAAAAGCTGCGATATTTGCTTTCTTGTCGCCCTTGAAGACAGCGGAGCCTGCAACAACAACATTCGCACCGGCGTCTAATACATCCCGTACGTTGTCAACCGTGATACCGCCATCCACCTCGATCAGAAGTTCTGGATTACGCTCTTCAGCAAGTGCCTTTACTTCCTGCAGCTTCGTAAGTGCAATCGGCATAAACTTCTGTCCGCCAAAGCCCGGATTGACGCTCATGATCAGCACCATATCCACCTGATTGATATAGTACTCTAACCAGTGTACCGGAGTCTCCGGATTCACAGCAATACCAACCTTCATACCTGCTGCCTTGACAGCATCAATCGTCTCCTGTAAATCCTTACATGCCTCGTAATGTACTGTCAGCATGTCTGCTCCTGCATCCGCAAATGCATCGATATAACGAATTGGCTCATTGATCATCAGATGTACATCAAAAAAGCTGTCTGTGACCTTACGGATGCATTTAATAACCGGTGGTCCAAAGGAGATATTTCGTACAAAGGTTCCATCCATAACATCTAAGTGAAACCATTTCACGCCTGCCTCATCCAGCACTTTTGCATTTCGTTCAATATGGTTAAAATCAATTGACAACAACGACGGTGAAAGAATATTCATACCTACCATCTCCTTTTATTTTTTAATTCATCATATAACTGCACATAATTATCATAGCGAAGCTGTGAGATCGTCCCCGCCTGCAACGCTTCTTTCACGAAGCACTCCGGCTCATGTATATGCACACAGCCATTGAATTTGCAACGGCCATTATAACATTCAAACTCCCGGAAATATTCCTTTAAATCTTCCGGTTCTAAGTTCTCAATCACAAGAGAACTAAATCCCGGTGTATCCATGATATACGTGTCTTCCTCAATGTAGATCAGTTCGGAATGTCTCGTTGTGTGTTTTCCTCTGCGGATCTTCTCACTGACTGCTCCGGTCTGCACCTGCGCCTGCGGATGCAATGCGTTTAACATCGACGATTTTCCGACACCAGACGGACCCGCAAAAACGCTTGTCTTACCCCGGATTGCTTCCCGGAATGCATCAACTCCAACATTCTCCTTTGCAACCGTCAGGAACACCTGATAACCAGCGCCTGCATAGATATCACAGATTTCCTTTGCTTCCTGCCCGCTTACAAGATCAGATTTGTTAAAGCAGATCAACGTGTCAACGCCCTGCTGTTCCATCATGATCAAAAAACGGTCTAACAGATTGTAGTTTGGCTTCGGATCTGCCAGTGCAAATACGATCACAGCCTGATTGACATTCGCAACCGCCGGGCGGATCAGCAGATTCTCCCGCGGTAAGATTCCCACGATGTTTCCGGTCTTATCCTGTTCACTGATGATCTCGATCTCGACATCATCGCCAACTGCCGGTTTAATCTTCTGGTTGCGGAACGCACCCTTCGCTTTACACTCATATATGGTATTTACAGTATTATGTGGGTGGATATAATAAAATCCACCCACACCTTTCATAATCTTTCCCTGCATAGACTTCCTATACTCTTTTATTCTTCCGAATAAGAAACATTCGGTGCCGGCACGGAGAATGAACTTGTCACATCCGTTCCACCTGCCAGAATTACAAAGCTTGCACTGCCTCCCTGTGAATCCAGATTTGGTACAGTCGCAGATACAGGACAAGGGATTCCTGATGTAACAGTGATTGTCTGCTCATTCACAGCGCCACCATTAAATATTACCTGAACCTTAACGGCTGATCCGTCTAAGGCTGCATCATTGCATGTAATAGTTCCAGAAATATTTGCCGTATACTTCTTTGCCTTCTGCTCTGGTCCATCACTGATGACAAAATCAACACTGTCGCCCTCTGTGACAGTGGTTCCTCTGGCTGGATTCTGGCTGATAACCATACCTGCTGCTACGCTGTCACTATTTTCATGCGTCACATTTCCTGCATTAAGTTTCTTACTGGTCAGGGAATCTCTTGCCTGTGCCTCTGTAAGTCCGCCTAAGTTCGGAACTTCTACTTCTTTCTTCTCAGAACCGTTGCTGACTGTCACGATAACCTTAGAACCCTTCGCTGCTTTGGTTCCACCAGCCGGTTCTGTCTTAATAACTTTATCTTTCTCTACATCATCGCTGTAATCGTATGCATGGCTGACTTCAAACCCGGCCTCTGTCAAAATTGTTACTGCCTGTGAATCTTCATAATTCTTGACATCTGGTACATCGACTTCCTCTGCGCCTGCACTGACCTTGAGCACAATCTCCTGATCTGCAGGGATTGTCTCGCCTTCTTTCACGCTCTGCTCAAAGACGTAACCTTCCTGTGTCTTCTCATCCTCTACATGCTCTGTCTTGACGTTTGTAAAACCTGCATCCGAAAGCATCTTCAAGGCAGCTTCCTCAGAGACACCAGTCACACTAAGCATTGCAACAGACTGTACTTCCTCTGTTGTAATCTTATTCTTATCGTCCTTCTTAGAACCAAACTTAAACCAGCCAAGTACATTACCAAGTACAACTATAATGATGATTGCAATGATAACAGCCGTTGCTACACCGGCAATCGTAACTGCTTTCCGGATACCCGGATCAATGCCATCCGGATCTTCCTCTTCTTCTAACTCTTCATCGTCATCATAATCCTGAACCTTCTTCAGATTGCCACGCTTTGGCTGTGGTTCCGGTTCATAATCATCCTCTTCCCATTCGTCATCGTCTTCCTGCAGAAGTTCATTGATTCTGCCGTTGTTTGCCTGCGGGGTAGAGTTATATCCAATCGGACGGATCTCGCCCATCTCCTGTGATACTGGTGGGTTATCATATGGCTGGCTGTACAGGTCGCGGTTTGCACTTCCGTTACGGATTGCCTGTACGTCTTCCTTCGTCCACTCCTGTGTCGGACTGTTTGTGATTGATGTTGGTGCAACCACAATATCAATATTCGGGTTGTTCTGTACACGCTTCAAGTCTGCGATCAAGGCACTCGCTGTCAGATATCTGCGTTCTGGCTTCTTCTGTGTCGCCTTCAAAATGATCTTCTCAAAGCTGGTATAAATATCCGGATAATACTGTCTCGGCGGAATCATCTCGTTCTGGATATGCATGAGTGCAACCGATACATTGTTATCTCCCTCAAACGGCACTCTTCCGGTTACCATCTCATACATCGTGATACCGAGCGAATAAATATCGCTTCGTTCATCGCTGTATCCGCCTCTCGCCTGCTCTGGGGATATGTAGTGTACACTGCCCATTGCGCCAGATGTAAGCGTATTGCTGCTCGCTGCCTTGGCGATACCGAAATCTGTGACCTTGATATTTCCATTTTTCGATACAATAATATTCTGTGGCTTGATGTCACGGTGAATAATATGGTTCTCATGCGCTGCTTCCAGACCGGATGCGATCTGGATGGAGAAGTTGATGGCTGTCTCCATATTGAGACGACCGTTCTGCTCGATATACTGCTTTAATGTGATACCCTCTACCAGTTCCATCACGATGCAGTAAATGCCTTCATCATCGACAACATCATATACATTTACAATATTCGGATGTGTCAGTCCTGCGGAAGCCTGTGCCTCGATCCGGAACTTTGTCACAAAGTTCTTATCGTTGCTGAACTCCGGCTTCAATACCTTGATTGCCACATTTCGATTCAATCTATGGTCTCTTGCTTTGTAGACTATGGACATTCCGCCTGCACCGACCACGTCCAAAATCTCATATCTATCACATAATATCATTCCTGGTTTTAACATGATTTCAACCCTTTCTGCTATATTCGTTCTCTATTCGGTCATCAATCTGCCGATATAATAATTACGGATATATTATCCGAACCACCATAATAATTTGCCCGATCCACAAGTTCCTGTGCAATTCGGTCCAAATCGTCTTCCTCGGAAACAATATCCCTTATTTCGTCATCTTCGACCATGTTCGATAACCCGTCTGAGCATAACAGATATTTTTCTTCCGTGTTTATATCTATCTCAAAAAAGTCCGGCATCATCTCGTCCCGTGAACCCATCGCTTTTGTGATGATGTTCTTCTCTGGATGATTGCGTCCTTTTTTCCGTTCCAGTTCACCTTTTCGGATCAGTTCCTCGACAAGCGAATGATCCATTGTGATCTGACGAATCTCTCCGCCGATCGCATACAATCGGCTGTCACCGACATTCGCCACATACAGCTTTCCATCCTGTGCCACGGCTGCTACCATCGTCGTTCCCATCCCATTTAAATCGGGATCTGCACACGCCGCCTTATATATTTCATTGTTTACAAATAACATTGCCCGTTTTAACAGTGCTACCGGATTTTCTATTGTGGACTTCTCTATGAAATCCACTGTAATATCAATCGCCATCCTTGATGCTTTGTCCCCCGCGCGATGTCCGCCCATTCCATCTGCTACGATATACAGATTCGGAAGTGGACCGACCGGAGTGTCACTGAAAAAAATACTGTCCTGATTGTTATTACGTTTGATCCCGGTATCCGTCTTTCCACTAGAATGCATGGGAATCCTCCTGATGATGAAACGCATATTTCCTTCGTAACTGACCACAGGCAGCATCTATATCGCTACCCATACTCTTCCTTATTGTAGCATTTATGTGATATTTTGCAAGAGTGGATTTGAATTTTTCAACGGAATCACTGTCGCTTCGCTCGTATTCCCGCTCTTCCACCGGATTGATCGGAATCAGATTGACATGACAATTCATACCTGCAAGCAGCTTTGCCAGTTTTCTCGCCTGTTCCTCCGTATCATTCTTGCCCTTTACAAGGCTGTACTCAAAAGTCACTCTCCGTCCGGTCTGCCGGAAATATTCCCGACAGGCATCTAATGTCTCTGCCAGTGTGTACTGGTGTGCAACCGGCATCAGTTCTTTCCGCTCTTCATCGGTCGGCGCATGTAAGGAAAGTGCAAAGGTGATCGGGATATCTTCCTTTGCCAGATCATAGATGCGCGGCACAATTCCACAGCTTGATACCGTGATATTTCTGGCACTTAAATTGTATCCATTCTCATCGATCAGCAGGCGCAAAAAACGAATCAGATTCTCATAGTTGTCGAGCGGTTCTCCCGTTCCCATCACGACCACGTGGCTGATACGTTCTCCGGTGATACGGCTCGTCGCATAGATCTGTTCGAGCATCTCCGACGCGGTCAGATTCCGTACCAGTCCGCCAATCGTCGACGCACAGAAACGGCAGCCCATCCGGCAGCCGCCTGCGATGAGATACAAACCGAATTACCATAGTTATGGCGCATAAACACCGTCTCGATCATCTGTCCATCCGACAGGCGGTACAGGAATTTGATCGTACCGTCTGATTTTGATTCCTGACTCATTTCTGCCTCAATGTGCACGAATCCTTCCTCGTCCATCTGTGCACGCAGTGCCTTCGGAAGATTCGACATATCCTCCGTCGATGCCACATACTTCTGGTGCATCCACTGAAACACCTGCTTTGCCCGAAACGCCGGCTGTCCGTGTTCTTTCATCCACTGTTCAATTTCTGCAAGGTACATTGATTTGATGTCCATTTTAATCTCCTAGCTTATGCAGTACCGCATAATAAAATCCGTCACAGGCATCGATGCCCTGTAAGAACTGTCGTTGTTCTTTTAATGTATATTCTGGATGTTCCTTTAAGAAACGCTCCACCTGCAAGGTATTTTCTTCCTTTGTGATCGTGCAGGTGCTATATAAAAGCGTTCCACCTGCCTTCACGTATCGGCAGGCGTTTTGCAGTATCGTATGTTGCAGCTCCACCAGTGACTCGATCTGTTCCTCGGTTACCCGGTATTTGATATCATTTTTCCGTCCCATGATGCCAAGTCCGGAACAAGGCAGATCTGCGATAACAACATCTGCTTTTTCCTCCTGCTCCTGCATATATTCCGTTGCATCCTGACAACGGATATCCACATTTGCAAGCTTTAACCGTTCTACATTTTCTTCAATCAGTTCCAGTTTTTCCTCTGCAATGTCCATCGACAGCACATGCCCTTGCTGTGCAAATTCTGCTGCCGCCGTCGTCTTACCACCCGGTGCTGCACAGATATCCATCACAAAATCCTCTGGCTGGATGCCTGCTGCCGCAACCGCACACATCGAACTTTCATCCTGCACCGTGAAATATCCCTGCTTATATCCCGGTATCTTGTGTATAAAATCATAGCCCGATAACAGCCATGCCCCTTCATAATATGCACCCGGCTTGACTGTTATGCCTGCTTCTTTCAATCGGTTCTTATAAGAATCCATCATCTCTCCGTTTTCTTCGATCCGATGTTTATTCAGCCGGATACTCGTCTTCCGTCTGCAAATGCCGCCTGAAAGATCGTTTCTGCGCTCTCTGTGCCATATTCCAAGATAAGCTTCTGTACGAGCCAGAGTGGTGTTGATGTCATCACGGACAAATACCGCTCCGGTTCTCTTTTTTGATCAGGATATGCAAGCTTCGTTTTCTCCCGTGTGATCGTCCGAAGCACGCCGTTCACAAAACCAGAAGTCCGGCAAAGCATGTTTTTTCGCAAGCTTCACGCATTCATTGCACGCGGCAGAATCCGGTACGCTGTCCATAAAAAGAATCTGGTAACAGCCCATCCGGAGCAGACAGGCGATCACCGGCTTACACTTTTTTATCTTCGTCTTTGAATACTGGTCGATCACATAGTCCAGCCGCAGCTTTGTCTCTGTGACACCCTCCACCAGTCTGGATAAAAAAGCGCGTTCTACCTTGTCCGTAAACTGGTTTTTACGAAGTGCATTTCCAAGTGCAATATTCGAAAATGTCTGATTAGTCTCTATATCCAATAATACAGTCAAAGCCACGTCTCTTGTATCCATGTGTTTCTCCTCTTTATTTCCAATTTACAGTCATCCCTGCCTTAAGCGGATTGCCATTTAAATAAGCTACGGTATCCATCGGCTTCTTACCCTCCGGCTGCAGGTTCTGAATCTGCAAGGCATCCGTGCCACACGCGATCACAAAATACTTCTTTGCAACCTCCACGATCTCGCCCGGCGCAAAGGTCAGTGTCTGTTCCACCTTTCCCTGTGCCTGCGTCTTATATGCATCATCCATTGCGATGACCTTTGCTTTGTAAATCTTCACATTCTTGCCGTCTATCTCTGTATATGCACACGGCCACGGATTGAGTCCCCGGATCAGACGCTCCAGTTCCTCTGCGGACTTCGCAAAATCCATCCGCCCCATTTCTTTGGAAAGCATTGATGCATAACAACTCTGTGCATCATCCTGTTTCGTCCGTGTTGCTGTATGATTTTCCAGTTTGGTGAGTGTCTCCAAAATCAAAGCTGCTCCAGCCTCGGCAAGCTTGTCATGCAGCGTGGCTCCAGTATCTTCCGGTGTGATCGCAACCTCCACCTTGTCGATCATGTCTCCGGTATCAAGCCCTTTTTCCATATACATCGTTGTGACACCAGTTACCGTCTCTCCGTCGATGATTGCACGCTCAATTGGTGCTGCGCCACGGTATTTCGGAAGCAGTGACGCATGAATGTTGATACACCATACGGCGGAATCGATAAAATGCTCTCCGGCAGAATCTGTCCATACGCAGCCACCACGATTGCATCCGGCTTGTATGACCGAAGCGTTTCTACCATCTCTGCCTCGCGCACCTTCTCCGGCTGATAGACGGGAATCTCATATTCCTGTGCTTTCACCTTGACTGGTGTTGGTACCAGCTTGCGGTTTCGTCCCTGTGGTTTGTCCGGCTGTGTCACAACCGCAACCACCTCATGTTCTTTCACGATTGCCGAAAGCGCAATCGCTGCAAACTCCGGCGTTCCCATATATATGATTCTCATGCTCTACCTCCATGTTCTACCCTGTTGCACTTACGATTTCTGGTTACTCTTCCGGCTCAACTGGCTCTACTTTGTAAAGTCCATCCTCTACCTTGTCCTTGTACAGAATTCCATCGAGATGATCTAACTCATGACAGATTGCACGTGCCAGTAATCCTTCGCCCTCGATCTGCCGAAGTTGCATATCCTCGTCATATGCTTCACAGATTACATGATTTGGTCTTGTCACAGTTCCCTGCAGGCCCGGCAGACTCAGGCAGCCTTCTTCCCCTGTCTGTTCGCCGTCCGCCTCGATAATCTTTGGATTGATCAATGTATAGGCATTATCATCTCCGATATCGATCACGACAATGCGCTTTAATATACCAACCTGTGGTGCCGCCAGTCCCACACCATTTGCCTCATACATCGTCTCATACATATCATCGATCAATGTCTGCAACCGTGGTGTCATCTTCTCAATCGGTTTGCAGACCTTTCTCAATACATCATCACCATCTAAACGTATCTTTCTCGTTGCCATATTGCCCTCCATTTATATTATAATTTAAAACCATATTTTTCTTAACAAACCGTCATCGGGTTCATATCCACGCTAATCGTCACGCCTTCGCAGCCGCATGTGTCAATATAGTCACGCAGCGTCGTGATTGCGCCAAGACCCGGTGCCTTGATATAGATCACATAACGGTATTCATCGTTGATCTTTCCAATCGCCGCTTCTCCCGGTCCGATGATCCTTGTCTGCGTATATTGTAATGTCTTTGTCTTTTCCTTTAAATCCCGGCATAAAATCCCGGCATAGCTTTCTACTTTTCCTTTAGATTCTCCAGTCAGCAGAATCTGCAGCATATCATAAACCGGTGGATAACGAAGCATCCGCCTGTATGCCATCTCCATTTCGTAAAATGCTTTGTAATCCTGACTGGCAGCTGCCGCAATCGCATAATGCTCCGGCTGATAGGTCTGTATCACGACCGCTCCTTCTTTTTCGCCTCGACCGGCACGTCCGGCTGCCTGCGTCAGAAGATCAAAAGTACGTTCTCCTGCACGGTAGTCATTTGCGTATAAGGATAAATCCGCCAGGATCACGCCAACCAACGTCACATTGCTGTAATCATGTCCCTTGACGATCATCTGCGTGCCGATCAGCATATCTGCCTTTCCTTCCGCAAACTGCTTCAGAATTCTGGCACCCGCGTCCTTCCGCATCGTTGTATCCCGATCCATCCGCAAGGTCTTAATCGCAGGGAACAGTTTTTTTATTTCCTCTTCAACCTTCTCTGTACCGGTTCCAAATCCGGCGATCATATTCGATTTACAGGACGGACACTGCTTTGGCATCGCTGTCGTATAGCCACAGTAATGACACACCAGTTGTCTCTGTGCCTGTATTGTCTGCTGATGATACGTTAACGCCACATCACATCTTGGACATTTGATTGCCTCACCACATGCCCGGCACGATACAAAGCTGTTAAATCCCCGGCGGTTGATAAAAAGCATCATCTGCTCTTTTCTCTCAAGCCGCTCCTGTATCTTCTCATAGAGACTCCGGCTGATGATACTCCGGTTTCCCCGTCGGAGCTCCTCGCGCAGATCCACAACCTCGATTTTCTGTGCCTGCACACCATCGGGGCGTTCTTTTAATTCCCATAACCGGTATTGTCCGGCTTCTGCCCGCGCATAGCTCTCGATACTCGGGGTCGCCGAACCGAGAATGACACTGGCTTCTTCCAGCTCTGCACGCTTGATTGCCACGTCTCTTGCATGATACCGCGGTGCCTGATCACTCTTAAATGCCGGATCATGCTCCTCATCCATTACTAGCAGCTTCAGATTCGGAAATGGCGTAAAAAGTGCCGAGCGGGGACCGATCACAACATCGACTTCCCCTTCCTTCGCCTTGCGGAACTGCTCGTATTTCTCACCCTTGCTCTGCTTGGAATTGACAAATGCCACACGCGTGCCAAAATGTTTTCGGAACCGCGCCAGTGTCTGATACGTCAGCGAAATCTCCGGAATCAGCACAATCGCCTGACCGCCCTCCCGGATCACTTCCTTGATGCACTGGATATAGACCTCTGTCTTCCCACTTCCGGTTACACCGTGCAGCAGATATGTATGCCGCTCTCCTGCCTGTATATCTTCCGCAAATGCATCGACCAGCGCCTGCTGCTCATCATTCAGTGTCACAAACTCCCAGTTTGTATCCGGCAAAGTTGTCTCCTCCACCTTCTGCGCAGTCTTTCGCACCGTCTGTTTCACTGGCATGACTGTCTGCAACGCCTGATTCATCGTTGTCCCATATGTCTCCCGCATCCATGCAGCAAGCTGGATCAGCTTTCCCTCGATTGGAAGTCCTTTCTGCGGCACATCGACGATCTCTTTGATCTTATCCGGTTCGTAGGATGGAGTCTGTGTGATACCAATCACATAACCGTGCCGGTGCGCATTTCCTTTTCCAAACGGAACCGTCACCAGACTTCCGACCTGTACCTGCTCTTTCCATGCATCTCCGATCCGGTATTGAAACACCCGGTCGATCGCACTATGCGAAATATCGATTATTATATCCGCATATGTTTGTGACATCCTCTTCCTCCAAAATCTCACGAATCAGATCCCGTTCATCCATGTGATGTTTCACACCATGAATCTCCTGATAGTCTTCATGTCCCTTTCCTGCAAGGACGATGACATCGCCCTCTTTCGCATGCAGGATTGCATAACGGATTGCTTCCTTCCGATCTGTGATCTTCACGTATTCCCCATCCGTTTTCTTCATTCCGGTTTCGATATCTGCGATAATTGCAAGCGGTTCCTCATCTCTTGGGTTATCGCTTGTAATAATCGTAAAATCAGACATTTTCCCTGATACTTCGCCCATCTCAAACCGACGGTCTCTGGAACGGTTTCCGCCACATCCAAACAAGGTCACCAGACGTTTCGGATTGTAGCTCGAAGCGCTGTAAGCAGACTTTCAAGCGCCATTGCATTGTGCGCATAATCGATCATCAGCGTAAATGAATCGGAGATTGGAATCATCTCCACACGTCCGCGTGCCTTTGCTTCCTTCAATATATTCTGAATATCTGTAATACCAACCTGCATCTGATCTGCACTGCGACTGCTGCCAGAGAATTATGCACGGAGAACTCTCCCGGCAGGTCTACCACAATCTTTGCATCCAGTTTTCCGCACAATGCATACTGGATTCCAAGCACACCTTTTTCTCTGTATAATTCGATGTCTTTTGCCCGGTAATCCGCATCTGCACATTCCCCGTAGGTTAATTTCTCACAGGTTGCATGCTCCATCATGTACGCTGCATTTGCATCGTCCACATTGAAAATACCAGTCTTGCAGAGTGTAAACAGCTTTGCTTTCCAGTCGCGGTATTCCTCAAAGCTTGCGTGCTCATTTGGTCCTATATGATCCTTCGACAGATTTGTGAAGATACCATAATCAAAATCCACACCCGCTACACGATCTAACATCAATCCCTGCGAAGAAACCTCCATCACGACAGCCTTGCAGCCATTTTCCACCATATTCTTTAAATATTTATGCAAGATCATCGACTCTGGTGTTGTGTTGTCCGCATGAATCTTCTGACTTCCATCTATAATTTCAATCGTACCGATCAAGCCGGTTTTAATCCCGGAGCGTTCCAGCATCTCACGGATCATATAGGTCGTTGTCGTCTTTCCTTTGGTTCCGGTCAGTCCAATGACCGTCAGCTTCTCAGAAGGATTTCCATAAAACGCGGAACTGATCTTACCCATCGCATACCGGGTACTCTTCACACGGATCACCGTCACGGTGTCTGGCACATTTACCGGCTTTTCCACGACGATCACGGCTGCACCCTTCGCAGCCACATCCTCTGCATATGTATGTCCATCTGATACCGCACCAGAGATACAGAAAAACAAATCTCCCGGCTGTACCTTTCGCGAATCGTTCTGGATCTCCCGGATCTCTGTATCTGTGTTTCCCTTCAAAACCTCATAATCCAGTCCCTGTAATACTTCTAATAATTTCATACGCTGTCCTCCCTAAAAGAATAGAAGTGAAAAGTAAATAAGGCTACAGCATTTGTTCTGCAGCCTTTTTGAACCTTTCGGGTTTCTTTACTCGTCATCTCCGACAATCTTAACTTTTCCGCTATACAGCTCCTTGACTGCGGTAGAAAGTGGATTGCCACTCTCGGATTTTACCAATGGCTCTGCGCCATCGATGATCTGTCTGGCTCTCTTTGCAGTCGCCATAACCACAGAATAACGACTCTGAACAACCGGCTGTTCACCTGGTTCTACGTCGCTGTTAATCACTTCCATTAATTCCGTGTAAGATGGATGTATCATTGTCTATATCTCCCTTCCTATAAAGCTTTCAGCTCGTTTTTAATCTCTTCTATAAATTCCAGATTATTCTCGCGCAGACATTTTCTGCCGACAATAATCGAGTGTACGCTGTGTACACATGTATCTAAATCGTCGTTGACAACGATATAGTCGTATTGCTGCATATCCTCGGACTCCTCCACTGCACGTTGCATGCGTTTGTCGATGACTTCCTCGCTCTCGGTGCCACGTCCTGCCAGACGCTCCCGAAGTCCCTTCGCGCTCGGTGCTGTGATAAAGATAAGAATCGCATCCGGATACTGTTCCCGGACATTCATCGCGCCCTGCACTTCGATCTCTAAGATCACATCATGCCCCTTCGCCATCTCATCTTCTACAAATTTTCTTGGGGTACCATAGTAGTTCTCCACATACTGTGCCCACTCAATAAATCCATTATAATCAATCAGATTCCGGAATTCATCCACGGATTTGAAATAATATTCTCTTCCGTCTACTTCGCCTTCCCGCGGTGCACGTGTCGTCGCAGAAACCGACAGGCTATAGCCATACTCGGCAACCATCTTCTTTACCACGGTGCCTTTTCCAACGCCGGAGAATCCGGAAATGACGATCAAAGAACCTTTCTTTGCCATAATCTATCTGGTTCCTCCTACTCTATATTCTGTATCTGTTCACGAACCTTCTCGATCTCTGTCTTCAGATCAATTCCCTTATCGGAAATAATCAGGGAATTTGCCTTGGACAAAATCGTGTTTGCTTCCCGGTTCATCTCCTGCACGATGAAATCGAGCTTCCGTCCAACGGCACCACCCTCGGTCAGGATCTTGATTGTACTGTCAATATGACTTCTGAGACGTACAACCTCTTCGTCCACACAGACCTTATCCGCATACATTGTAACCTCGGCTGCAATACGCTGATCATCGATCTGCGTATTGATCGCAAGCTCATCCACCTTCTCGATCAGTCTCGCCTTATAGTCCTCGATAATCTGTGGTGATTTTTCTTCGATATATGCTACGATATCTGACATCGCAGCAAGCTTTGCAAGCAGATCTTTCTTCAGGTTCTCACCCTCACGGATACGCGACTCTACAAATTTCTCGGCTGCTTCCCGCACAACACCCTCCAAATGAGACCAGATCTCATTCTCATCCACAGACTGCTCCTCCAATGTAAACACCTCTGGGAATCTGCCGATCACAGACGGCTTCACATCTGACTGCAAACCAAAATCATCCACCATACTGTTCAGATAATTTACATATTCGGTTGCAATTTCCTTATTATATTTTACACATACATTGGACTTTGTATAATCTTCGTATGTGATAAATACATCTACTTTTCCTCTCTGAATGTACTCTTTCAGGCAGGTTCTGATATCTGTCTCAAAATAATTCAGCTTCTTTGGCAGCTTCACATTCATATCACAGAATCTATGATTCACCGCCTTGATCTCTACCACGATCTTACGATCGTCATTTACCTGTTCGCCTCTTCCGAAGCCTGTCATACTTTTTATCACGATAGTCTCCTATATACGTCGGTTGCCTTGCGGCAATCGTTTCTCCCTGCGCATTTATGCACACATAAAAATAATGCAGATTATCGTTTCTATCTTATCCATGAACGATAATCTACATTATTATAGTATAGGCACCCCTAAAAATCAAGGTGTTTTGATGTTTAATTTCACGTTTTAAGCTTCTGCAATCCCGTGGATATCCGGCTCGATACTCATCGAATAATTCGTATGATAGATTACAAAACCCGGCTTTGCTTTCGGCGGTTTCTTCAGATTTTTCTTCGTCGTATAGTCAATCTCCACCTTCGGTGCTTCTTTGCCGGTTGAGTAATATGCCGCCAGTCTCGCTGCCTCCTCGTAGGTACGGTCTGGAATCTCTGTCTCACCGTTCGTCTTGACGATCACATGGGAACCCGGCATCTGTTTGGCATGAAACCACAGATCATTGCCCTCTGCAAACTTAAATGTCAGCTCCTCATTCTGGAAATTATTCTTTCCGACATACATATGGTAGCCATCACTGGATATATAATGCAGTGGCTTTGCCTTCACCTGTTTCTTCTGCTTGTTCCGATCGAATCTGCCGCGCACATAGCCACTTTCCACAAGCTCCTGCTTGATCTCCTGCAGATCATTTTCTGTCTTCGCAATCTCCAGCGAATTCTGCACAGAAAGCAGATAATCAAGTTCCTCTTTCGACTCTACGGTAAGCTCCATCAGCGCCTCATAGGTACGCTTCAGTTTATTATATTTGTTGAAATACCGCTTTGCATTTTCCATCGCCGACTGCTCTGGATCAAGCGGAATCGTAAGCATACTGCTATCATAGTAGTTCTCGCAGGTGATTTCTTTATCGCCCGGTTTACAAGAATATCCATAGGCAGTCAGCAATTCACCATAGACCTTGTATTTATCCCGTTTCTCTGTATCCTTTAGCTGTGACCGCTGCAGATCGTATTTCTTCGCCGTCCGCTCAATCGCGTTGTTCACAATCTTACGAAGATCCGTCGACCGCTGCCGGATGCGCGTTACCACACTTTTTGCCTGATAGTATTCTTCAATGACCGGAGACATCGACGGAAATACTTTCAGTCCATCCACATCCTTCTTTGGAAGGTTGTCTGCTTCCTCTCCGTACATCGTCAGTGTACACGCCGCAAATTCCTTCGGTGCATACCCCTGATATGCAATACACGGTGCAAACTGTTCTTCTTTTATACTTGTACGCATCGCATCAAACGCTGCATACAAATCCTCCTGCTCCTGCATCGAGAGTCCAGCCGTACTCATGCCGCCATCGACACCAGCCCGGTAACAGATCTCATTTGCGATCACCGGTGATAATCCTGTCAGCGATGTATAGATTGCCTTCGTCACCGATACCGGCTTGCGCAGGACATGATTCATAAAATAATTGATATCAATGTCGAGCGGATTTTCCTTTTCCTGTGCCGGAGGATATACATACGTTCTTCCCGGCAGCACTTCCCGCACCGAACTTACTTGATGGGAAATATGCTTGATGCTGTCAATGATCGTACCATCCGCATCCGTGAAGATGATGTTGCTGTGTTTTCCCATGATCTCGACGATCAGCTTCTTCTGGCAAAGATCACCCATTTCATCAAGGTGTTCTAACTGCATCTCTACAATTCGCTCAAAGTTCGGCTGTGTCACGGATAAAATGCGTGCATTTCCAATATGCTTCCGTAGCAGCATACAAAAATTCGGGGCTGTCGACGGGTTCTCCTTTATCTGCCCCGTCAGATAAATAAGAGGCAGACTGGCATCTGCAGAGATCACCAGACGACTGGTTGTGTTGCCCTGTTCTGTCCGGTTTTTTACGACCAGACACAGTTCATCCACTTCCGGCTGATATATTTTATAGATACGTCCGCCTGTCAGATTCTTCTTTAATTCGCTGACGATCGCAGACACGGTTACTCCGTCAAATGCCATTTTCTTACTCCTTTTCATTCCAATAATCACGAAACACACTATGATTTGTATATATGTCTGCATCGTTGTCTAACTATATAAGATGTATTGAAATTAAGAAGTTCTAAGATGTTCTGATTCACAAGCTAAACAACGCACGCAACCACCGCCAATTCGCCATCCATGGCTCAGTGGCGGTTTGTTTGAACATCGTGTTCAAACATTGCTGTTTATTTACAGAACATCAAGAACTTCTAAATTCCAAACATATTTATATTGTCAGACAACGATGCAGACACATAAAAGCAAATCATAGTCCGTTTCGTAAGCTACTTTCTAAAATTGCAATCACATAATATCAAAAATGCATGTCAATGTAAATGCGCATATAGATTCATGAAGTAATATGATACATTTGTGACTTAGAAGTAATTCGTGTTCTGTGAATATCAGCAATGCGAAAACACGATGTTTTCGCAAGCTGCCACTGAGCCATGGATGGCGAATTGGCAGCGGTTGCGTACGGTAATACATATATCCCAGAACACGAATATTACTTCTTAGTCACAATATGTTATATTACGAATGAATCTACTATGCATATTTACATCTGACATGCATTTTGACCACCTTATGTGATTATATTAGATCAACAATCCAAGCAGATCGTTGCTTCGTTTTACAAATGCTGTCATCTTCTCAGCAGAGAGCGGCTTGTTGGCAAGAACAGCTAAATCATAAAGCTGGTTGCAGATCATATCCTTGTATTCGCCCTCTGGATTATCTAAGATGTATTTTACAAGCTTGTTGTTTGCATTTAAGACAAGTGTCTCTGCCTCGCCTGCTCCAAACATGTTCGGATCCATGCCGCCCATATTGTAGACACGCATCATTTCCATCATACGACGTGACTCCTCGGAAACCGTCAGGACAGAAGATACATTCTCGTTCTTCATGCTCTCAACCTTGACTACAAGCTTATCATTTCCAGTTGCTTTCTTGAATGCCTCAGAAAGCTTATCGGTATATTCCTTCGTCTGCTCCTCGGTCAACTTCTTACCGACAAAGTTATCGGCAAGATCTGCATCAATACGCAGGAACTTCACATTTTCATTCTTACCTTCCAGGTGTGTGATGTATGGGTTATCAATGTTGTGTGTCAGATAAACCGCATTCATGCCCTCTTCCTTGAACATGTTGATGTACTGGGACTGTGCCACTTCATCGGAGATATAGAATACCTTGTTCTCGTATTTCTCCTTGCCCTCTTCGAGGTACTCCGGAAGTGTAATATACTTGCCGTTGATATCCTTGAAGAGCATGTAGTCTGTCATCTTGTCACAGAACTTCTCATCCTTCAGGCAGCCAAACTTGATGAATGGGCTTAAGTCATCCCAATACTTCTCGTAATCTTCCTTGTTGTTTTTGTACATGCCAGTCAGCTTATCAGCGACCTTCTTCGTGATGTAATCTGAGATTTTCTTGACAAAACCATCGTTCTGCAGTGCGGAACGGGATACGTTCAGCGGCAGATCCGGACAATCAATGACACCCTTCAGCAGAAGCAAAAACTCTGGAATAACTTCCTTGATGTTATCTGCGATAAATACCTGATTGTTATATAACTTAATCGTACCTTCCAACTGGTCATACTGTGTATTGATCTTCGGGAAGTACAAAATACCCTTTAAGTTAAATGGATAGTCCATATTCAGGTGGATCCAGAAGAGCGGCTTCTTGAAGTCCAAGAATACATGCTGATAGAAATCAATGTACTGCTCGTCCGTACAATCCTTCGGATTGCGCATCCAGAGAGGATTCGTATCATTTAACGGTTTTCTCTCTTCTTTCTTTCCTCTGTGGCATCCTCTTTCTTCTCTTCTGCCTCATCCTTCTTCGGTGCATCGCCGACAAGCTCATCTTCCTGTGTCGTATCGACCTCGATCACCTTGTCCTTTTCCTTCTTCTCAGCTTCCTTCTTGGCAGCTTCTTCCTCTTCCTTATCCTCATTGATAAAGTAGATGTTGTATGGCATAAATGCACAATACTTCTGGATAACTTCCTTTACACGGTACTCATTTGCATACTCCAGGCAATCCTCATTCAGATACAATGTAATGGCTGTACCACGGATATCGTCGTCGCTCTCACTCATCGTATAATTCGTTCCGCCGTCGCACTCCCAGTATACCGGCTTTGCACCTTCCTTGTAGGAACATGTCTCGATCGTTACCTTATCGGCAACCATAAATGCGGAATAAAAACCAAGTCCAAAATGTCCGATGATCTGCTCATCGCCAGCCTTGTCCTTGTACTTGTTGATGAAGTCCGTCGCACCGGAAAATGCGATCTGGTTGATGTATTTGTCAACCTCTTCCTCGGTCATACCAAGACCGTTATCGACGAATGTCAAAGTCTTATCCTTGGCAGACGCGTACACCTCAATCTTGTACTCCTCGCCTTCAACTTCCTCATAATCTCCCATCACGGCAAGCTTCTTTAATTTTGTGATTGCATCACAGCCGTTGGAAATCAGCTCTCGAATGAAAATATCCTGATCGGAATAAAGCCATTTCTTAATAATCGGAAAAATGTTGTCACTGTTAATTGATAAATTACCCTGTCGTTCCATGTCTTATTACCTCCTAAAACCAATACAAGTCTGCTGTCCTTTCCTGCAGACTTCATTTTACGAATGTATATTTCATAAATAAGATAATAATACTTGGAAATTTGAATGTCAAGGAAAAATTAGCACTCATTTTTATTGAGTGCTAATAATTCTACTTTAAATATAATATTTCTTGATCGTATCGTCCCAGATATGCTCCAATGTTTTATCCATCGTAAATATCTTCAGAGATGTTCCAGTTGTCACAGACAGCGTTTCATGCTCATAAACCACGTTCATAAACAACGCGCTCACATCCTCCTCTTTGACCGGCAGATTGTTCATTTCCAACAAACGGCTGATATTCTCGCGATTGAACATCAAAATGATCTTAAAGCCGATCGGCAGCCGTTCCCCTTTCAGATACGCATACACGGTCGCCTTGATATCCTTCCATTCAATATATTCCGGCAGATCTGCCTGTGCCTCCGTATCAAAATACTCACGGTTCAGTCTGCCATTTACATAATAATCAAGTTTCGTTTTCACCCGCGCCTCATACAGATAAAAGCTGTCGTATTTCTCCTTTTCAAACAACTCTTTTATATATTCTGCTTTTTCTTCTATCTCAACGATTTCCATCTTCTACCTCTGATTTAAATATACCGTTACCAGTTCATACGCGCCGTAAGGCTCTTCTGTGTACTGAAAATACTGCACCGCACTCACATCCTGCATAAAGGAATAATCAAAATCGGTCGTATAATCGGTCACGACAACCTCGATTGTCCCCGTGCTGTTGCGCAATGCCTGATCCTTGAGCAGTGTACGGAACGCATCGCTGTCACAGATCAGATCATTTTGCTCGTAATAATTATAATCGGTGCTGTCACACGCCGGAAATTCATCCTGCTTCCAGTCATGCCGTTCATCCATGATCTCATCCGTCACATTGAAATACTCATGTCCAGCAAATACACCGCGATCCGGCAAAGGATCGTCCATGTGGCATCGACCTGATACCAGTTTCCATCCAGCACACCTGATTCCATGCATGTAACTCATTATCCGCCGTTCCGGTTACGATCTGGTTTTCGATTCCAACGCATGTCATAAGCAGTGCCATCGCCTCAGCATATCCATTGCACACAGCCTTGTTCTGCACCAGAGCACCATATGCCCGGTACGCATAATCCTTGGAAGATTCCACATACCCATACTGGCAATGCACCACAATATAATCATGAATGGCAAGTTCCTTTTCATAATCTGTCATATCCGGCTTGATGATCTGCTTCAACACATCTTCCACTTTATCATACAGCTTATAAGCAAGTGCATGCTCGGATGGAATCGCCGTGCCATTTACATATTTCTGCCATACATAATAATTGTCCGAGATCTCATACCGAAACTGAATCCGCATGCCATCCCTGCTTTTTTCTGTCACCATATACTGGTCGACCATGCCGTTCATGCTGCACAGATTCTCGTTGGTATTCCCGATATCACTCTCCGAAATTCCGGATACATAGAAATTGCCTGTCGTCTTACCATCGTTGATCTGTTCAGTTACCAATTGTGTTAATTCTTCCATGCTGTATGCGGTCTCATCTGGATGAAGATAGGAACCGATGCGGAAGTTGAAAAAATAAAACACAAGGATCACAGCCACCACAAGCACTGGAAGGATAATATGCATTTTCCCTTTTTTCTGCTTCATTTAATGCTTACTCCTGTCTTTTTCTTCCTCATCTGACTCATCGTCTTCTCCATTTCCACCTTTGCCTACCATGATCAGAACGACCATCAATACGATGGAGACGATCAGGCAGATGCTACCAGAAGTGGTTTGCCACTGTCGCCGGTTGCGATTATATTTGCAAGAATTGTGTTCATATTTATCTCCTTATCCCAGACAACTGCGAAACATTTATACTGCGAACATATATTCAATCTTATTCATTCGATATACAATGTATTAAAACCAGATTGAAATATATGATACACTTTATTCTCCCTGTTTCGCACTTGTCTTATATATGTCTATAATTATGTAAATCATTCTAATGTATATAATGATAAATCGCAACCTTTTTTCGCGTTTGTCTTGTCGGTTCTTGGGATTTGTTGTATATTATATTTCAAACATTAAATATCTGTAAATATTTACAATGTCTTTGGCATATGGCAAGGGATTCATTTGTGTAGTATATGATATGTTCGCATCTTAGAAGTAATTGGTGTTCTGTTCACATCAGCAATGCCTGAACACGATGTTCAGGCAAGCTGTCACTGAGCCACGGATGGCGAATTGACAGCGGTTGCGTCAATATGGAATCTCTGATATCAGAACACCTTATTACTTCTTAGGTGCGATACATTATATACGATACAAATCAATCCCTTGTTATATGCCTTAGCACAACGCAAATTATTTACAGAAGATAAAGTGAGGTAGATTATGGCACAGTTATGGGGCGGTCGTTTCACAAAGGAGACAGACCAGTTAGTATATAATTTTAATGCATCGATCAGTTTCGATCAGAAGTTCTACAAGCAGGACATCCGCGGCAGCATCGCACATGTAACAATGCTTGCAGCAAGCGGTATCCTGACAGATGCAGAACGCGACCAGATTATCGATGGCTTAAACGGCATCCTTGCCGATGTAGAAAATGGAACTCTGGAGATTTCTTCGAAATATGAAGATATTCACAGCTTCGTCGAAGCGAACCTGATTGACCGGATTGGTGATGTCGGTAAGAAGCTTCACACCGGACGTTCAAGAAACGATCAGGTAGCTCTCGACATGCGTCTGTATGTACGCGATGAAATTCTCGAAGTTAAGAAGCTGCTCGTATCGCTGATGAAAGAGCTGCATATCCTGATGAAGGAAAATGTAGATACCTATATGCCGGGCTTTACACATCTGCAGAAAGCACAGCCTGTCACATTTGCACACCATGTCGGTGCATATATGGAGATGTTCAAACGTGATTACAGCCGTATGAACGATATCTATACACGTATGAACTATTGTCCGCTTGGTGCAGGTGCACTGGCCGGAACGACATATCCGCTGGATCGTAACCTGACTGCCAGTCTTCTGGATTTTGCCGGTCCAACCTTAAACAGTATGGACTCCGTATCCGATCGTGACTACGTGATAGAGATGCTTTCCGCATTCTCTACGATCATGATGCATCTGTCCCGTTTCTCTGAGGAGATCATCATCTGGAATTCCAACGAATACCAGTTTGTAGAATTAGATGATGCATACAGCACCGGAAGTTCGATCATGCCACAGAAGAAGAATCCGGATATCGCCGAGCTTGTCCGCGGTAAGACCGGGCGTGTATACGGCGCACTGATGTCCATTCTCACAACGATGAAGGGCATCCCACTTGCATATAATAAGGATATGCAGGAGGACAAGGAGCTTACCTTCGATGCAATCGACACGGTCAAAGGATGTATCGCTTTGTTCACAGGTATGATCTCTACAATGAAGTTAAACAAGCCTGTCATGGAGAAAAGTGCCATGAACGGATTTACAAATGCTACCGATGCGGCTGATTATCTGGTTAATCACGGTGTTCCGTTCCGTGATGCACATGGTATCGTTGGTCAGCTTGTACTCTACTGCATCGAGCATGATAAATCCCTGCTTGATATGTCCATCGGCGAGTATAAGGCAATCAGCCCGGTATTCGAGGACGACATCTACGATGCAATCAGCCTGAAGACTTGCGTCAGCAAGCGAAATACGATTGGTGCACCGGGTGAGGAAGCAATGAAGCAGGTGCTCGCCATCAACGAGGAATATCTGAAAAATTTATAATAATATAGTTATATTTTTTGAAGGGAGTTAACCTTATGAATAAGACAACAAAAGCGAAAATACGACCTTGCAACGCGCATGTTGAAGGTGGATATTTCCATAGATGAAGTAGCTCTTATGTCCGGACTCACAATTGATGAGATTGAGAAGTTAAAGGCCGGCATTGAGCCGGAAGAGATCATTGATGAGGCAGCTTTCGCGGAGAAAGCTCTGAAGGGAAAAGACAAGTAATACGCAAGTCAAACAGAATCCGATAGATGTTTCTCTGTTTCACAATCATCATAAAAAAAGAAAGCGATTCGATGAAAATCAAATCGCTTTCTTTTTATATGATACTTCTTATACTTGTTCGTACAGTCTCTGATAGATCTCTGCGGAATTAGACCAGCTGTAGTTCTGCTGCATCGCACATTCCTGCATACATTCCCAGGCATTCTTCTTGTCGAAGTATACCTGCTTTGAGTAGTTGATCGTATTCAGTAACTCATGTGCGTTATAGTTTGCGAATGAGAATCCGGTTCCGCTTCCCTCGAATTCATTGTATGGAATAACCGTATCCTTCAGTCCGCCCGTCTCTCTTACGATAGGCAGTGTACCATAACGAAGTGCCATCAGCTGTGTCAGTCCACATGGCTCGAAGCGGGATGGAACCAGCATTGCATCACACGCTGCATACATCTTGTGTGACAATTCGTCCGAATAATAAATATTCGCAGATACCTTTGCCGGATGAATGCCCTGATAGTACCGGAACATATCTTCATATTTCCGGTTACCGGTACCAAGCACAACAAACTGTGTACCATCGGTACAGATATCGTTCATGACACGGTCAACGAGATCTAAGCCCTTCTGATCTGTCAGTCTGGAGATAATACCGATCATATAAGCATTCTTATCTTCCGGAAGTCCAAGTTCCTTCTGCAGTGCAAGCTTGTTTGCCACTTTGTTCTTGCGGAAATTCTTCAATGTGTAATTCTTATAGATCTTCTTATCTGTAGCCGGATCGTAATCCTTGTAATCGATACCATTTACAATGCCCCACAGGCTCTGGTTTCTCGCGCGGAGCAAACCGTCTAATCCTTCACCATAATAAGGCGTCTGAATCTCCTGTGCATACGTATTCGATACCGTTGTAATCTTATCTGCATAAACAAGTCCACCCTTGAGCATACTTGCATCCTTGTCAATCTCCAGCTTATCCGGTGTAAACAAATAATCTGGCAGTCCGGAATACTCCTGTACGGTCTTGATATCCCATCTTCCCTGGAACTGCAGGTTGTGGATCGTCATGATTGATTCATACCACTGTAAAATGGATTGTCTGCAAACAATGTCTTCAAGTATACCGGAACCAGTCCTGCCTGCCAGTCATGGCAGTGTACGATATCCGGCTGGAATCCGATACTTGGCAGGATGGAAAGTGCTGCCTTGCTAAAATAGCAGAACTTCTCGATATCCCATTTCATATCGTCACTGTATATATTGAAACCATTGAAATAATACTCATTGTCAATAAAGTATACCGGAACCCCTTCATATTCCAGATACATAACCCCGACATACTGCTGCTTCCAGCCAATATCCATATGGAAATGCGTCAGATAACGCATCTTCTCCTTGAATTTTGCCGGCAGACACATATAATTCGGAATGATGACACGCACGTCATACTCCTTTTTATCAAAGATTCTCGGCAATGTACCAACAACGTCTGCAAGTCCGCCAGTCTTGATAAACGGTACGCATTCCGATGCAATATAAGCCACTTTCTTCATGTTTTTTGTCCTCCCATATCCGACTCTAAAAGTCTCGTAACAAAGTTACTTTAATTCTAGCATAAGCACTCCGATTATTCAATCCATTTTATGCCACATTCTGTCAAAACTCGTCCGATTCTACCGGCTGGATAACCGGCGCATCTTCTGCAGCAATGCCCGGTCTACCTCCGCGTCTCCATATCGGATGTCCTCATAACAGCGCGTCAGCTCCGTCACATCCGCGAGCGACTGTTCATTTAATTCCGTCTCAATCTCCCGCCCGGTTTTCGACTGTTCCAGTGCAATATCGTAGCGATAGCGTTCAATGCAGTCCTTGTAGCATCGTCTTGCCCGCTGTCTGCGTGATAAAAACCGTCGTTTTTCATCTGCATGCGTCCGCTGTTCCTCTTTCTTCTTTTTTACTACAACCAGTTCCACCTGATCGGTCGAGATATTACGCCTTGCCATCAGGAACCGGACAAACCGGACCAGCACTTTATACGCGATAAACAGTCCCAGACAGATCAATCCGACATAGAGCACCGGCTCCAGTGTCTGTCCGACGGAACGAATACCCGACGGCACATCGCCATCATCAAACTGCTGGTGTTCACTTGTCTCTGCCTCTCCACCACGGAACCAGAAACTTATATAGTGATAGAAAAGTCCGATCACCATCGCGATCACACGAACCACTGCCAGTATCGCCTGCCCGATCAGCGCGATCACTCTGCGGAAATCAAACACTTCGCCAAGCACGAGTCCAATCGTCAGACAGAGAATGATTGCACCGACCATGATCGTATTTACAGACAGTATCTGCCGGATCGGGATTCCCGATACATGGCTGGTCGCGTCCAGATAATTTTCCATTCCATCCGTGTACACCAGCGCCAGATACAGAAAAAGCAGAATCAATGCTGTCACATAAGCATAGATCCGAAGTCCCTGCACACCGAGATGCCCACTCACAAGGTACACGATCAGGCACAGCAAAAAGGATGGCCACGGAAGTTCATCCATCTGCTTCCTTTTATTTTTCCATGTGCTTTTTACAGATGCCGAGAACAGATAACAAGGAATCAGGAAATAAAACCACTGAGTCTCCATCGATACCGGCAGCAAAAGCATCGGCAGCCGCAACGCCACATGCCCGACAAACAACCACAAATAATGCTGTGCCTTCTCCCTCAGAATATACGAATACACAAACATTGCACCCGTGATTGGAAGCAGAAAGTAATGTACATCCTGTTTCAAAAGCACAACTTCAAAAAAGGCAAAGCACAGACTGCAGCAAAGCCATTCATATAGAAGGTGCAAAAGCTTCGTGACCTGTAACAGTTTAGATTTCATTCCACTTCACCTCCACGCCCTGCATATAGCCACGCCATCCAGTCTTATCCTGAATGTCATAATACGGAACTACCATGTGCAGCTCCGGGTGCTTTTTATGCATATAATCAAGCTTCAAAAGCAGATCTTCTTTGTAATAAGGAGAAATAATCACATACGTTATCGGCTCTTCCATCTGCTGTATCTCGGTATCTACCATCTGCATAAATGCATCGATTCCTGCATTTTCTTTGATGCGTGCCAGATATTTGTCGATCGTTTCACCATGCTCCATCGACATGCCGGCTTCCACCCGCTCACACGCACCAGTCATGCAGTCAATCCCATTTGATACAAGTTCCACCGATACCTTATGTTGCAGAAAATACTCAGCGATCGTTCCCGCCATACGGATACTCATCTCCTGCAGATATTCCGTCTTTACCATGATATTCGTCTCCAGATTGAGCAGAATCCGCACGCGCTGTTCCGAAGTATAACCATACATATTTACCATGAGTTTTGACGCTTTCGCAGTTGCCTTCCAGTTGATCTTCCCGTAAGTATCTCCATAGGTGTATTCCCGGATTCCACGAAACGTATACGGATCCTCCATCTGATTTCGTCTCGTCTCCAACTCACCGAGCAAATGGGAACAGAACATCGAAAGCTCCGGGGATGCGACCCGCTTCGGCAGCACATACAGCCATGCGTCGGATTTCCGGCTATATGCGAAATTCGTTGTCATAAAGAAATCCCGCGCCGTCATATTCAGACTCGGTATGCCATACAGTCCCCGCTTTCCAGTCTGAAACGGCAGCCGCCGCGTGATCTTCCGGTAGCCAAGCACAGAGAACACATCGTTTCGATAATAGCTGTCGGTCACGACTGTATTTTCTGTATCTGCAAACCGAAACGAACGATCGGTCGAGAATTTGACATGAAAGACAGGCAAAGGCAAAAACTTTCCATTGTAGATAACCTCTGTCAGGGCACTTGCATCCCCTTCCCTCACGCATGTATCCTCAAATGAAATTGTCACATCGAGATTCCGGTTCCACCATTTCGCGTACAGACGTTTCTGTACAATATAAACCAGACTCGCAATCACAAGTGCAACAATCAGATTCACTGCTTCCAATCCTCCACTGGCACTTCAACCGTTGCTACGATCTCCTTCATCCGTTCGTTGTTATCCTTTGTACTTCCATACGTCAGAAGCCGATGTGCCAGCACGCATGGAGCAAGCAGCTTCACATCATCTGGTATCACATATGTTCTTCCCTGCATTGCCGCATAGCATTGTGATGCACGCACAAGCGCTAACATCGCACGTGTACTGACCTCTGTCATGATGCCCTGATTTTTTCCGGTTTCCTCCACAATCTGGACGATGTACTCCCGGATACACGGATGTACAGTTACCGTTCTTGCAGCTTCTCGCATCTGTGCAATCTGCTCCGCCGTGCAGACCCGGTTTCAGAGAAAGAAGCGGATGTTCCCCCATAAAAGTCTCCATCACGTGCAGCTTCGCCTGCG